>MDTG01378804.1_pt1 | contig 10213 bp, 5 predicted proteins | sample 811421 | NCBI WGS metagenome assembly MDTG01 (sample SAMN05326645, study PRJNA326480) | marine metagenome | isolation source: seawater | place: Pacific Ocean: South East | collected 2011 | reverse complement strand
TTTATGTTTAAAATTTTTATCTTTATTCATTAAAGGAGCATTTTCTACTTCTTTTATATATGTAATAAATTTTTCATCTTCCCAAGCTTCAGGTTTCTTGTCAGGTACAATAACTTTTTCTTCTTCCATCATAGTAGTTACTTGGTCATCAACTGATTTTGTTTCTAATGGTTTAACTCCTTCTAACTTAGATAAACCTAATACTTTATCACCACTTTCATAACCTAATCTAACAACTTCTCCACCTTTAAAAAAAGTTTTTCTTTTAGTAGGAAGTTTAGTTATCATAACACCAGATGTACCTATACCATATTTACTAGGAATCTTTTCTATCTTAAATAATTTTCCTAAAATTTCTTGTACATATTCTTCTAATTCTTTTTGACTAAAACCTTTTTGAAAAGTTTTATTACTACCTGCACCAAACAACCATCCATCTAAATGAGGTATTGCATTTTTAGATTTACTAGCTTGAGTAGCAACATCTTTACCTCTAGTAGTTATAATTGCTACACCTTTATTATTAATTAATTCTCCTATTTGAGCAACAACATTAGCTCTTTCAAATGGGTCTTCAATTACATTTAATACATTAAGATTTACTACAGCATCTTTAGAATTTTTTCCTTCATTCATTAATACATCATCTGCAGTTTGATAAGTAGGTAACTTACCACCAGATTTAATAATTTTTTCTTCTGGAACAAATGGTTCATGACTTGTAACTTTTTTATTTATAAATTGTTTTGTACCAACTCCTGTACCTGAACCAAAATCATGTACACTATTTAATTTTTTATCTGATAAAATTTTATTTACTTTTTTATAAGTACCAACTGTTGTGTTAATAGCTGTGTTTCCTCTTTTAATTGCAAACTTAGTAGCTAACTTAGTAGCACCACCTACTAAATAATTTTGTCTATCTATTACACCACCTTCAGCAAACATAATTTGACTACCAAGTGTACTATCAAATACTGGTGGTTTTGGTCCTGCAAATAATTTTGATATCCAATTTCTCCAATTAGGTAAAGGTAAAAATCTTTGACTTAAAATTCTTACTGCTCTATCAGTATTTCCATCCCATGCTGCTTTACCAGCTTCAACAGGAGCAGAAGCTATTTGTGCTGCAGGTGGAAATAAATACCATGGTTCTCTTGAACCTGGTCCAATTAATCTATTAGCAATTAACTCTGGTAAGAAACCAAACATACCTGATAGTCTTGCACCTTCAGCCCACCATCTATTATTGTTAGCATCATAATCAGTTACTACTTCACCATACTTTGCTAACTCTCTTAATGATTGAACACCACTATATATAGGTAATACAGCTAAAGTTTTAACTAAAGTTTTAGCACTACCATTTTCCATTCTCATTAAAATTTTATTTGTCTGTGCTGATTTAGCCATAGCCCATGATAAAAACTGACCCATTAATCTTACCCATTGATTATTACTTTGTGTAAATAATAATCTATTAGATACTTGAGGTATTAATGCATCTCTATTTGCTGTTATAATTCCTGCTTCATTAATAGCACCTTTGTTTCCAGCAATTTTAATTGCAGTATTTAAATTTTTAGCTGAACCTATTGATAAAGCTTTGTTAGTAGATATACCATAATTATTATTTAAAAAATATTTAATTCTTTTTGCTCTACCAGTATTATCTAATCCTGTTTTAGTTAACTTATTTAAAGTTTTAGATAAATAATATGCATCAGCAACACCAGTATTATATGCAAATCTTCTAGCATAACCAGTTAACCATGATAATCCTAATGCTTGAAATGCAAGATTGTTAACTTTTTGTGAAGGAGACATACCAACCCAAGCATTATTTACTAACACATCTCTACCTTCAAATCCAGCAGACTTCATTAATGCTTGTCTAATACCATCATCTATATCTTGATTTAAAGATTTAGCTAATCCTTTTTCATTCTTAGCTCTAAGTGCTGTATCTTTAAAACCTCTAATGATTGCTCTCCAACTAGAAGAGTTTTGAAAAGGTTGAATTAAATCACCTAATGATGTAATAGTAACTCTACCTAACATATTTAAATTACCTAATGTTCCTAAAAGAGCTGCACTTGATTTTGATGCACCAGTCATAGCTGTACCATATCTATCAAAATATGCATCAATACTATTTGCTACTAATTTCATTTCTTGATTCATAGCATTTAAATATTTTTCTCTTGGTAATCCTGAGTTTATATATTTATTTCTTATTTGTAAAAATAAAGGTTGTAATAATTCTCCATTAGTTCCAAACTGTCTAGCAAATGCAATTGATTTAACTGAATCATTTGTTAAACTATTTAATATATTACGAGTATCATTTACTAAGTACCCTTTGTTTTCTAATATTTGTTCAACTTTTTTATAAGGTCCTTGTAATGCTCTTTTATGTGTAATATGGTCTGTAACTGGAGTGTAAATAAATTTGTTTCCTTCTTTAGAAACACCTGATTTAGAATCTTTAAACATTTGTTTTAATACTGCAGAATTAAATACACTATCACCAGAAGTTCTATGTCCATGTAAATAATTTTCTGCTGCAACTTGAGACCTTAATTTACCTTTATTAACTCCTGAAGCAACAGTACCTTTCATTCCTAAACTTTCATAAATTTCTTTAACTGTTTTTATAAAAGCTTTCTCATCTTTTTTTACAACATCCCAATTTAAAACTCTAGGAAAATAATTATCTAATTCTTTAGCTGGAAAAAATCCTGCTGATTCAGATAAATTTTTAAATTCATCTATATAACTTCTAACATTTTTTGATAATGTTATTACTCTTTCAGATGTATCTTTTGTTATTTGTCTACCTCTAAGAATAGAGTTAGCTTCTGCTAATTCTGCACCAGAATAATTTTTAGTAATATCATAAGCTTTTCTATTAAAGTATCTTTGCATTTGTTCTGCAACAGCTATAACAGATTTTTCTTGTACTGGAGAATCAACTTCTCTAAATAACATCTTACTAATTTTTTCAGTAGCACCACCATAAGAATTTAATTTAGATGCACTTGTTGCTGACATAAAATCTCTAACTCTTTGCATAGTTAGTTGTGTCATTTCTCTATCTATTAGTCCAAGTATTTTTCCTTTTTCTAAATTAGTTCCAAACTTAGCACTTCTTTGAATCATCTTTTGCATTTGACCAGCCATTGCACCAGCAGCAGCCCAATACATTAAATCAGTTTCTTCATCACCAAATAAAATACCACCAACTGTACCAGCACCAGCACCTACAAGTGGTCTAACTGTAGCAGATAATAAACCTCTTACTGCCCAATCAATTTTTGTTTCATCTTTTCTTAATGCTTCTAATATTTTTGTTTGTCTTTTAGCAACTAACTCTGACCATTGTTTTAATTTATCTTGTTGTTTACCTATTAAATCTTTTTTAACAAGTTCACTTGCTTTTTTAGCTTCAATAATTTTATTTCTAATATTAATAATTTGTTTACCAAGAGGAACCTGCTTTAACATTCCAGGAACTTTATCACCTTTTGGCTGTTTTCTTCCTTTTAGTTTTCTTATTTTAATTAATAAATCTCTTTGTTCTAATAATTTTTTTTCTAATGTTTTAAATTTTTTAGTTTCATTTGCTATAGGTCTAACAAAGTTAGTAGTCCACTTAACCATATCATTGCTAAGTGCTTTAACTTCTTTAGTATTAGCAGCAGCTTTAATTTTTTTTAATTGTGGTTGAGTAAGATTATTTTGTTTAGCTAATTTTTTTTCTATAAAATCTTCTACTAATTTTAATTCTGATTTAATTAATTTAGGTGCATACTTACTTAAAACTTTTCCACCAATAGGAATTACTGCACCAATTGCACCAGCAGTTCCTGAAGATATAGCAACACTATTCCAATCTACTTCACCAGTCTTAGCTATATTATCTATAACTACATCACCACCTATTAACAAAGCATTTAATGTAGCTGAACTAATAGGATTAGTCATAGCTTTTAAACTAACAGGATTTATATAACCAACTAAATAGTAAGGGTCTAAAAGCATTGAAGCAACTGAACCAGCAGTTATTAATCCACCATCATCTTCTCTACCTCTAAATTTATAATGTTCTTTATCTAAAGCTTCTAATCTTTTTCTTTCATTTTCTAATATATAATCTTTAAAAGTTTTATCTTTATCTAATATGTCTTGAAAATATGCTTTACCAATTCTAAACATATTACCAACAACCATAGTTTCTTTATCCCAACCATATTCAAATCTTTCCCAATTACTTATTTGTGAATCAGGCACAACAGGACCTTCACTACTTAAAGTAGTGTCAGTTTGTTTAGCAATGGATGGGTAATCGGTTTTAACACCTTCTAAATTAGAAAGGTCAAATTGTTTTGGTACTGTTTGAGTTTGAAGAGGTTTAACAAATTCTAAATTAGAAAGAGTTAAAGATTCAGATGGAGTTTCTTCTGTTACAGAAACTTGTTTTTCTTCTGTAATAACAGGAGTTACTCCTTCTAAATTTGAAAGATTTAATTGATTTAATTCTGCCATTATTCATTAAGGTGTAGATTTAAATTTAACCTTTTTAGATTTGTATACAGATTTGTTATTAAGAGGAAAAGCAATTTCATATTTTTCTTTTATTTCTGCACCTGTCATATCATTTGGAAGTATAGCTTGTACTTCTTCAATACTTTCAAATACTGGTTTGTTATTATATCCTACTTCTTTAGGAGTTATTTTAATTGTTTCACCTTTCTCATCTTTTCTTAACATTGAACTCATTTGTTCAGCTATAGCAGCATCACCTGCTGTAACATCTTCTTTAACTGAGTAATCTATTTTGTTTGCATCTAATATTTCTTTATTTTTTTCTGTTAAAGGAACTTCTTTTTTTTCTCCATCAATATTAACTACAACAGTTCTTATTTTATTATCTGCAATATCTTTTTGAATTTCTTGTTCATTTGCTACTATATCAGGTGCAATTGTTTTATCTACATTTCCTGTTTTAACTTCTCCTTCTGTTGTAGATTTATTTTCATCATAGAATTTTTTTATATTATTATCATTTGCATATAAGTAATTTTTAAAATCATTAACAACTTTTGCATCACCATCTATTAAAGCTGTATAAATTTTATTAACTTTACCTTGACCATCTAAAAAATCATTATCAATTTTTCTTGCTTCTGTATCAATAAATTTAGACATAGCAACACTAATACTTTTCATTTTTGATTTATCATCTACTTGATACTTAGCATCTCCTAATTGTAATCCACCATCTATATCAACAACTGATAAAGGAACAATTGTAGTTAAGATATATGCATTTTTACCATTACTACTAATTTTATCTTTGTTAGTTGTTGCTCTTCCATTGTTTATAGCTTTTGATGTAGCTGTCCAAATTGCATCTTGACTAAAATATTTTTTAATATCAGTTGGTTCTTTAGAAATATTATTATAAGCATATGTTGCATTATCTTTTGAATCTCTAACTCCATTAAACATAGCTTCAATTGCAAGTAAATTAACTTGTGCATTTGGTTGCATACCTTCAATCTTACTATCTGTTTTATTAAATTTAAAACTTAATTCATTACCAGCTCCACTAATATTCATTGTATTTATAAATTTTAATGTATCATTATCATTATTTAATTTAAATACAGCTTCATCTTGCATTTTTTCCCATCTAGAATTATATTCTTTATCTGGTGTATTAACTTTTACTTTTTTTGATAATAATATTTTTTCATCTGTAATATCTGTACTATCTTTAGTATCTGTATTATCTGTAGATTCTATTTCTTGTATTGCTGTTTCAACTTTTTTATCTGAATCAGTTTTATCTTCTACTGTAATTAATTTACTATCTGTAGTTTCTTTTTTCTTCCATGGAGTTTTAGATAAAATAGTATTAATTAAAAAACTATCACCTTTAGCTTCACTTAATTGATTTGCATAATCTTTTAATATAAATTTCTTTTCTTTATCTAATTCATTTTCATAATTAGTTAAATAGTTTTCATCAAACTCATATGTTCTATTAGTACTACCAAACTCAGCTCTTAATACTTTCTTTCTTTCATCAGATAAAGCATTAAATTTATCAACACCTAATTTAATCATTAAATATCTATCAGCATATTCATCTTGGTCAAAAGTTATACCAGTATCTTTATTAGCTTTATTAAAAGCTGCAGCTTCAGCATTTAATGAATTAATCTCATCAGCTTTTTCTTTTTCTTGATAAAACTTTTTAAGTTCATAATCATATTTTGCATCTTTTCTTCTAATAAGAGAATCTCTTTCTGCTTTTAATTCATCAGCACGAATAGCTAAATCTTCTTTAGTTATTTCTCTATCTCTATCAATAGCACCAACTGCTAAATTAGCAACATCCATCCAATTAAATCCCATTACATATCTCCTTTCAGTTGCTCTACTTTACTTGGTAGTTCACTTTCAACTCTTGATAATAAACTTTCACCTAAACTTTCAGCTTTTGGTTCTGCCATTTTATCTGTTTTAATTTCTTCATCTTCATTTTCATCTGCATCAAAATCTACAGGTTCAACATCATCACCATGAATTTCAGCATCAGGGTCAGTTTCTTCACCAGTATATAAAGTATAATCTTTTATATCAGCATAATCAGCAATAGATATTAATAAATATAATGTAGGTTCAATTAATAACATCATTAAATCAGGAGTCCATTTACCTTCACTATATCCTTTATATAAAACAACTTGTGCTATTTCATCTAAAGCAGTTCCTTCATCAATTAAATCAATTAATTTTCTTAAATTATCTATCTCGGTTAATTCCATATAGACAGCTTCCATAGCATTACCTTGGTCTATAAATTGTGGAGGTCTTTCCCATGCTTTAGGCATATCTGTAGGAGTAGTTAAAGATTCTCCAGGTGTAGGAGCAGAAAAAGGATTAACACCTACTTTATCAAATTGTGTTTGTTTTATTTTTTCAGCCATTATACTTTTTTCTTTTTAGGAAAACCTGCTTTCATATTAGCATAAGCTTTCTTTGTTATTGTTGTTTTACTTTTTGGTCTTGAGATACCAGCTTTTTTACGAGCATTAATATTTTTATAAAGAGACATTATTTTTTCTTTTCTTTCTTCATTGGGGTAGCTATCATAATTGTAACACAGCCACCATGTTTATAAGTTTTTCTTTTTGAATGTTCAACAAATTTTTTAGCAACATCTGGTTTTTCTGCAAATAAAAATTTTCTTTGTTTGTTTGATTTAAATGGCATTAGTATCCTATATATTCATATGTCTGTAGTAATTATTAATTTGGTCTATTTGTTGTGCAGAAAAACTTCCATGTAATAAACTTCCTTGTGAAGCACCTTTTAAATCAGTACCACTCCACTTAGCATCTTGACCTTGAGTTGAACCAGTATGCATAGCACCCATCATAGCATAATTAATTGGTGGAGCTTCAATATTTAAATCTTGGTTTAATAAAGATTTTTTTATTGTATCATAAGCTTTACTTTTTACTGACTTTGTAATCCAATCTTTTGTTTTCTTTTTTAATGTTGATTGTCCATTAACTTTAAATGTTTCACCTTGACTATTAAAAATATATTTATTATGTTGAGGTGAATATGTAAAGTCTTTACTATTAGCAAAATTAAAATCTATTAATCCATCTGCATTATTAGACATAGTTAAATTTTTATTCATAGCATTTCCTATGTGTTCAGCTTGATAAAAACCATCATTATTAATTTTGTACAAATCTTTATAATTTTTATATGCTAATTTAGCATTGTCTGAATAATTTACTAAATTTTTACTTTCCCATGCAGCATTAATATTATCAGCTACAATTCTATCTACACCACTTAATGTATTTCCTATTGATTGTCCTCTAAGCATAGTACCATCAATTGTTCCTGATTTAAGCATACCTGCTGCTTGTTCATTTGATACTGTACTCCAAATTTGTCCTTCGCCATGTACATTACCTCTCATACCAAATACATCTACACTACCATCTACTTTTGTTTTACCAAATTTCATTTTACTTTTCCAATTATTAATTGTAGTTTTAGATTGGTTAAATAAATTTTTAGCACCTTTAGAAATTCTAGAAAAAATATTATTCTGACCTTTAAAGTTTCCAGCAAATTTTTGAAAACCATTAGATATACTTTTTGTAATAGTACTCATTGTATTACTAATAGCACCAGTTGTAGCTTGATAACCTGTTCTAATAGCATTACCAACTTGACCTATACTTCTAAGAAATAAATTTTGAGAACCCATAAGTCCTGTTGGTCCATGAATTCCACTCATAGCAGCTCTACCTATCATATTACTTAATCCTCCTAAAGCATATGGCATAGCTACAGACATAGCAATCATACCTAGTGGTCCAAGTTTTTTATTTATTTTAGCAACACCTCTCATAACAGATTTACCTACTTTTGCAATACCTCTAGCAATACCTTTAGTAATTTTACTAACAGGTCTTGTTATTCTTTTTGCTACTTTTTTTGCTGCTTTAAAAACACTTCCCATTTTATTTTATCTCCTTAACTTCTTGTTAAAATTGTTTTAAATAAATCTAAACCAAATCCACCTAATTTTTGTAGAGTACTTGCTCTAGCTGCATCACTAACTTGTTCATTCCCTAATGCAGCAATAGATAAATTAGTTTGTCTTTCTTGTGCATTTTGTGCTGCTTCATATTCCCACTTAGCAGAATCTCTCATCTCTTGCCATAAAAAAGATAAACCTTGGTTACTCATATTAAATGAATTCATTGCATTAGCTTGGTTAACTGCATTTTGTCCTGCAGTATTTGCTTGATTTAATTGTCTTCTCCATGTAACATTTGATTGTTCAATTAGATTTGAATTTTGTGTATTAAAATTATCTCTATTATAATTTAATTGTGAATTAAATTTTTCTATTTCAGCATTTAAACTTTCTTGTAATCTTTCAGCTTCTAATGAATTACCTTGATTTAAAGCTTCTATTCTATTTGTTTCAGTAATATTGTACTGGTTCATTGCATCATTTCTTGCAGCATTTTGTTGACTAATAGTAGTAGATAAACTATTCATAAATTGATTAGTTTGATTCTGACTTGTTGCATTAAATTGAGCAGAAGCATTATCTGCAGCTTGATTAGTTAACATTGCTTGTTGTCTATTCTGTGCATTTAATACTTCAGTTTGTTGTGAATTAGTTAAGTTTGCCATATCCATTTGTAAAAATGCTTGAGCATTAACAACAGCTTTTTGTTGAGCATTAGTTAAATTTTGCATATCCATTGTAGCTGTTTGTACAGCATTTTGCATAGTAGCTTGTTGTTCATTATTTAAATTTTGTAATTCAAATGTTCTAAATAAATTAGAATTAGATATTGCAGTTTGTTGTTGATTGTTTAAATTTAAAACATCCATTCCTGCAGTAGTTTGAGCATTTGCTAAAGCTGTTTGTTGATTAGCACTTAAATTAGCTAAAGCCATTTGTTGAGTTAATTGACCTTGAGTTAAACCAGCTTGTTGTATGTTAGCTAAGTTTGCTAATCTTATTTCTTGTTGTTGTTTAGCACCAGCTAAAATACTTTGTTGTTCACTCATTGCATTAAGTTTAGTTAACTCTTGAGCAAATTGACCAGTAGCCATTTGTGCTTTCATATCATTTTCAGCATTAACTAACTGAGTTTGAAAATTTTGTTGAGCAGTTAATACTTCTGCTTGTTGTTCATTTGTTAAATTCTGTGCTGCTCTTTGTTGTAATGCTGTTGCATTTGATTGAGCAATAGGTAATGCAGATTGTATAATTGCATTTACTAAAGCATCTCTACCAATTGTAGATTTACTTAAACCTCTTTGTGCTAAATTTTTTTCAACACTATCAACTGCACCTCTTGCCCATGTAGGGATTTGTCCAGTATCAATACCAGATAATAAAGAAGTTATTTGAGTAGATACTAAAGCATCTGTAGGTAATGCAGCAACTTGTGCTTGTACTGCAGTAGGTTGTGATACTATTGCTTTAGTAACAGTAGCTGGATTATTTGCAATAGCTGATTGAATATTTCCAGGTAATGATGCTGTTTGTCCAGCAACAGTTGCAGCAGTTCCACTTAATACTGCAGCTAAAGCTCCACTTGATAATTGTCCTTGTTGTGCTGCAGCTACAGCCGAAGTTGTAGGA
>MDTG01365343.1_pt1 | contig 10213 bp, 10 predicted proteins | sample 811421 | NCBI WGS metagenome assembly MDTG01 (sample SAMN05326645, study PRJNA326480) | marine metagenome | isolation source: seawater | place: Pacific Ocean: South East | collected 2011 | reverse complement strand
ATATACATTATTCTCGAAGACATATCTCCATACAGTGTATAATTACTTGAAACTATTATGGCATTCATTTTTCTTAAAGCTTCTTTATATTGAAAATATGGAGCTCCCATTTTTATACCTGCATCTTTTAATTCATTCGAACGTGCTATTATACATCCGTCATTATTTGATAAAACTCCAAGAGGAGTTTTAATCCACTTAGGATTAAAAACTCTTTCACATGATACATAAAAATTATTACAATCAACTAAAGCGATGCGATTAGGAAATTTATTTATACTTGTTAAATGCAGCGCTAACTACTCCCCAGATTTCTATATCTTCAGTACGTCTGAACTTGATTGTTTTATATTCGTTGTTAGTACTTTCTGGCCTTAATTCAAAAGACCTATTATTATTAATGAACCTTTTTACTGTTACATCACCATTGATAACAGCTAATACAATATCATTATTACTTGCCTCTAAACTTCTGTCTATTAGCAGATAGCATCCGTCAAGAATTCCAGCAAGATTCATACTATCTCCTCTTACTTTCCAATAAAAAGTAGAGCTAGGGTGCTTAACAAAAAAATCATTCAAATCTAATTCTAAATCTACATAGTCTTCTGCTGGTGATGGAAAGCCAGCAGAAACACTACTTTGCGCCAATGGTCGGTATACTAAAGGCGAGTTTTTTAATGGAACTCCTATATAGTTTTTTTGTTCTTTTAAATTAGAGTATTTTATATTATCGAATATCATTTTTTTAACTTTTTCTACTAACGACTTTGGGCAGGTTATTTTTGTTGTAGTTTCATTATAAAGTTTTTTTCTTCCAGAATTTAGTCTTCTTCCACCATGCATGTTTTTCATAGTTAATATATAACTTGAAAAAAATACTTTTTTCAAGTTATATTTTGTTTTTATTAAATAAAAATTAAAAAATTAAAAAATTCTGAATGCGGTATTATTATACCGCTAATATAGGTTATTGTTTTTTATAGATTTTTAGATATTAACTGTTGACGGAAGAGTAATTAACATTTAAATGATTAGTATATTTAAAATGGAAAAAAAGATGAAGACGTATTCTGCAAAACCAAGTGAAATAGATAAAAAATGGATTTTAATTGATGCTGAGGGATTAGTATTAGGACGACTAGCATCAATAGTAGCGATGAGATTAAGAGGCAAACATAAAGCAACATTTACCCCACATATGGATATGGGAGATAATGTGATAATTGTAAATGCTAAAAAAATAAAGTTAACTGGGAAAAAAATGACTGATAAAAATTATTATTGGCATACAGGTTACCCTGGTGGAATAAAATCATGTAATGTACAAGAAATAATAGAAGGAAAGTTTCCAGAAAGAGTAATTACTAAAGCAGTTAAAAGAATGTTACCAGGTGGAGTTTTGTCGAGAAAGCAAATGACCAATCTTAGAGTATATGCAGATTCAGACCATCCTCATGAAGCTCAAAATCCTGAGAAAGTTGATTTAAAGATATTAAATAAAAAAAACACGCGGAGTTAAAAAATGTCTGAACCTTTAAAGTCACTTGATGAAATTAAGTTATCGAATGAAGATAATAAAGAAGTTTCTGAAAACATAAAAAAAACTTCGGTAAAAGATAAGCTAGGAAGATCTTACGCTACAGGAAAAAGAAAAGACGCTATAGCAAGAGTTTGGATAAAAGCTGGTTCTGGAAAAATAGTTATTAATGGAAAAGTTTTAAGCGAATATTTTGCTAGACCTGTTTTGCAGATGGTAATTGGTCAGGCTTTTTCAGTAGCTAATGTAGAAGGTCAATTTGATGTTATGGCTACAGTGAAAGGTGGAGGTTTGTCTGGGCAAGCAGGAGCAGTGAAACATGGAATTTCTAAAGCTTTAACCCTTTTTGAACCAGAGTTAAGAGCTCCTTTGAAAGCTGCAGGTTTCTTGACCAGGGACAGTAGAGTTGTGGAGAGAAAGAAATATGGTAAGCCAAAGGCAAGAAGGTCTTTTCAGTTTAGTAAGAGATAAATTTAATTTTCTTTACTTTAAATTAGACATATCTTGGCTGTAATTAGACAGGATTTAAATGAGTTATCTTTTTCTGTGCCTTTCAATAGTATCTGAAGTTACAGGAACAATGTTGTTGGAATATACCAATAATTTTACTAAACTGTTAATAACGATACTTGTTATATTTTTTTATATTTTATCCTTTTATTTTCTTACATTTGCAATTAAAAATATTCCAATATCGATAGCATATGCAACATGGGCAGGAGTTGGTATTTTTTTGGTTACGGTTGCTAACTATTTTTTCTATAATCAAAGTTTAAACTGGAAAGCAACAATAGGTTTAATTTTGATAATTTTAGGAGTCGTTTTAGTGAATTTACACGCAAAAAAAAATTAGTTTAAAATTACAATTCACTCCAACTCTTTTTTTTATCATTTTTTTCTGGTTTGGCATTATATACTGCTCTAGCGATTGATCTAGAGATACAAATAGCAGCAGCATTTCCCAAAATCATCAAGTCATTATTAGGGTCCTTTATTTCTTTTTTTCCTGTTGAAACAGTAAATATAATATCTCCATCAAATTGAGTATGACTTGGAAAAATTGATCTAGAAATTCCATCATGAGCAATAACTGAAATTCGTGTTGCTTCAGATTTAGTTAACTTAGCATCAGTTGCAACTACAACAAGTGTTGTAGCTTCTCTTTTGTTAAATAAGTTTTTCTTTTTAAAAAAAAAATTATTCTTAATTATCTTCTTTGGAAAGCCTAGATTTCCGAATTCATTGTCAATTTCGAAAGGAGAGGCCCAAAAATTTTTTTTATTATCAATAGTAACTGAACCAAAAGAGTTAACTATACATAATGCTCCAATGTTAAAATTATTTACATTCAAGGATGCAGAACCTAAGCCGCCTTTTAGGTTTTCCGTTAGAGAACCTTTTCCAGCGCCATAATTACCTAATTGAAAATTAGTTGAAATATTTTTAAGTGCTTTAATTCCCAAATCATAATAAAAATTTTTATAAAAATCTTTTTTTCCACCGTTATGTAAGTCAAATAAAATTGCACTTGGTACGATAGGTATATTGAATTCATCAACTTGAAAACCTCTTTTCTCTTTTCGAAGTTCATTGCAAACCCCTGAGGCAGCTTCTAAACCAAAAACGGATCCTCCTGAAAAAACAATACAATCAATTTTTTGTATCATTTTGTCTGAATCTAATAGATCAGTTTCTCTAGTACCTGGAGCACCACCCATAACGTGGTAACCAGCTACAGAGGGTTTTTTAAAGTATATTATAGTAACACCAGTTTTGCTTAATTCATCTTCAGAATTACCCACAAGTACATTATCAATATCCGTGATTAAATTTTTTTTTCCCTTTGCGAATTTTACAATATTATCCATTTTTACTTTATTCCTGTAGCCATTTTTCTGGTAATTGAATAGAACAATCAATTAATTGCCGAGTAAACTTCTTTTTTGGATTTTTTAATACCTCTTTAGGATCTCCTGTTTCAACAATTTTTCCTTTTTTCATAATAATAATGTTATTTGCAATTACTTTTACTAAATTTAAATCATGGGTAATGAACAAATAACTAAGATTATATTTTATAGAAAGGTTTTTTAAAAGAATTAAAATTTTTTTCTTTATAATTACATCTAATGCCGATAATGCTTCATCTAAGACTATTAATTCAGGATTTGTTGATAATGCTCTTGCAATTGCAATTCTTTGTCTTTGACCTCCAGAAAATTGGTGAGGAAACTTTTCTAAATCACTTGTTTTCATACCCACAGATTCAATTAAATTTTTCAAAATAATGTATAATTCTTTTTTTGAATATTTTGATTTATGAAGAAAAAACGGTTCTGAAATTATCTTCTTTATTTTATGTCTAGGATTAAATGAAGAATAGGGATCTTGAAAAACAATTTGAATTTTTTTTCTTACATCTTTTTTAAATTTTTCTTTAAGATTGATTTGAGTTTTATTTAAAAGTATTTCTCCTTCATCCGTATTTATTAGACCTAAAAGACTTTTTGCTAATGTTGATTTTCCGCAACCTGAAGGTCCAACAATTCCTAAACACTCTCCTTTGTTAATTGTAAGGTTTAACTTTTTGATGGCAGGAGTTTGTTTCTTTTTTCTTAAACTTAATTTTTTTTCATTATAAGTTTTTGTAAGATTTATTACTTTTAAAAGTTCTATTTTTTTTTGATTTTGTCCTAAGTTAAGCTTATCAAGGTTACTTTCTACTAATAATCTTTTAGCATAGTTTTGTTTTTTGCAAGAAAATATTTCTTTTAAATTTCCTTTTTCTACTATCTTTTTATCTTTTAATATTATTAAATTTTCTACCATATGAGAAAGTAGAGTTAAATCGTGTGTTATAAAAATTATAGTTATCTTATCTTCAAATGATAATTTTTTTAACAATTTTATAATTTTTGATTGGTTATACACATCTAATGATGAAGTAGGTTCATCAGCGATTAAAACCTTTGGTTTAAGAATTGTTGCAAGAGCTATCATGGCTCTTTGTCTTTGACCTCCAGATAGCTGGTGAGGATATAAATCAGATAAGTTATCTTTGGAATTTAATCCAACTTGATTTAACTTTTTTTCAGTCAAATGGTAAATTTCTTTTTTGCTTTTTTTTGTATGAATTAGTAACGGCTCTATTATTTGCCTTCTGATTGTTAAAAGAGGGTTTAATGCAGTCATAGGTTCTTGAAAAATCATAGAAATTTTTTTCCCCCTTATATTTTCAATTTCATTTTTTTGAAGGTGAAGAATATTTCTATTTTCAAAAATTATATCTCCTTTTATTTGTGAATATTTAGGATATAATTTTGTGATAGCTGATGATAATAAAGATTTTCCAGAACCACTCTCTCCAATTATACCAAAAATTTCTCCTTCTTTGACCTCAAAGTTGATATCTTGTAAAAGAGTTTTATTTTTAATTGATATCGAGAAATTTTTAATTGAGAGCATTTTTATCGTTTATCTTCGTTTAAATCGCGTAAACCATCACCAATAAAATTTATACTTAATATAGTTAAAAATAAAGCTAAACCTGGCATAATAGCTAGATTGGGAGCGAATGAAACCATAGTTTGACTTTCTGCAAGCATTTTCCCTAAGCTTACGGTTGGAGGCTGAGCCCCTAATCCAATATAACTAAGGCCTGATTCTGCTAAAATTCCAATAGAAAATTGAATAGTACATTGAACTATTATAAGATTTGAAATATTTGGTAAGATATGTTCTAAACTTATTCTTAATGTTCCTTTTCCTGAAGCCTTTGCTGCCATAATAAATTGTTGTTCAAAAATTGGTAAAGATGATGCTCTTACCAATCTAGCAAAAACAGGTATATTGAATATTCCTACAGCAATAATTGCATTCGTTGCTGATGGACCAAAAGTAGCAGTAATCATTATAGCCGTAACTATTGCAGGAAAAGCAAATAAAATATCATTAGATCTCATAATAGCATCGTCGATAGTTTTGTTTAAAAAACCTGCAGATATTAGACCTAATGGTACTCCAAAAAATAGTCCTATTAACAAAGAAATAAAAGCTATAAACAAAGTATTTTTTGCTCCTATCATTATCATAGATAATATATCTCTTCCAAAATGATCTGTTCCGAGAATAAATTTGGAATCTCCTAAAGGAATAAATCTGTTGTTAATATCTAAAACTTCTATCTGATAAGGAGTCCAAAAAAAAGAAATTATACTTAACAATAATATTACAAAAAAAATTGTAATGCCAAAGTAAAGCTTTAAAGGAAAAAGAGATTTTCTAGTTATCATTTTCTTAACCTAGGATCAATAATAGCATAAAGAATATCAATGATAAAATTCATGAAAACAATAAAAATAACCAGTAGCATTATCATACTTTCAACTACGATTAGATCTCTCTGTGAAATCGATTGGAAGATAAGTCTTCCAATACCAGGTAAATAAAAGATATTTTCTATTATAATTGTTCCTGCAATTAAAAAGGAAAGTTGTAATCCAATTATAGTCATAATTGATAACAAAGAGTTTTTTAACGCGTGATTTGTTATTACTTTAATTTCGCTAAGGCCTTTTGATTTTGCAGTTTTAATATAATCTTCTTCTAAAACAGATAGCAAAGAAGTTCTTATTATTCTAATCAAAATTGCTGTTTGAGGTAGAGCTAGAGAGAATGCAGGTAAAGTAAGTGATTTAATACCTGAAAAGAAACCTTCTTCCCATCCTGGAAATCCTCCAACGGGGAACCAATTCATATAAATTCCAAAAAATATTATTAAAATTAAAGCTAACCAGAAATTAGGTAAAGCTATAGCTATTTGCGTGCTACCAATAAAAATGTAGCTAATTCTAGAGTTTTCATAATAAACAGATATAATTGCAAGAGGAAAAGAGATAATTAATGTTAAGAAAATAGTGAATAAAGCAAGTGGAATTGAAATATATGACCTTTGCAAGATAAGTTCAGAAACTTTTACTCTGTAGGTAAAAGAAATTCCAAAATCTCCTGTAATCATTCCTATTAACCAGAAAAAATATCTTTTGAAAATATTTTCAGTTAATCCTAATTCCTGTTTTAGAGCAAAAACTGTTTCCTCTGTTGCATTAATTCCTAACATAAAAGATGCAGGATCACCAGGAAGTGCTTCTAACATAAAGAAAATAATTATGCTTGAAGCTAATATTGTAATCAAAAATACAATAATTTTTTTTATTAATATGACTATCATATTAGAAACTTTTCTTAAAGGGTATTACTCTTCCCAGTAAACATTTGTTAAATCATTGGCTTGTGTAGGAGCATTTTTCCACAAACCTTGAATTTTTTTCTTTGCTACTCCAGTTTTAGGAAGTTGAAACAAAAAAGCGTTTACATAATCGTTACTAATTAATTTCTGAGCATCTTGTAAAAGCATTTTTCTCTTTTCGTAATTCATTTCTATTTTAATTTTTTCCATTAATAATTCAAATTTTTCGTTTTCATATTGAAAGTAATAATTGGGTCTAGCATATATATTTAAATCGAAAGGTTCGGTATGACTTATAATGGTGAGGTCAAAATTTTTATTTTTAAAGACATCATTTAACCACTGAGCCCATTCGACGTAAATAATGTCTATATTTAAACCAATTTTTTTTAATTGCGATGCTATAATTTCTCCGCTTCTTCTTGAATATGAAGGAGGTGGTAGTTTAAGTGATATCTTTAAATCTTGATTAAGATTAATTTCTTTTAATAATTTTTTACTTAAAAAAGGATCATAATAAGAATTATTTGTTAGATCTAAATATTCTTTGCTATGTGGAGGAAAATGACTTCCTATTTGTTCACCATAGCCAAACATGGCTCCATCTATAATTTCTTTTCGGTTTATAGCATGAGAAATAGCTTTTCTCATTTTTTTTAAGTTGAAAGGATATTTTTTATTATTAATTGCTAATATAGTTTCCCCTTCTGTTGTTCCTATCAATACATTAAAAAGGGAGTTTTTTTGAAACTGTTTTATGTTTTCTAAAGCTGGATAAACCGGAAAAACATCTAAATCACCAGATAATATTGAAGCATATGCAGCGTTTGGGTCTGATATAAATTTAAAGATTGCTTTGTCTAGGAATATTTTTTTGCCCCAATAGGTTTCGTTTTTGACAATTTCAATTTTGTCTCCTTTAATCCATTTAGAAAATTTAAAGGGACCAGTTCCAATTGGATTTTTTTCTATTTCTGATAAATTCTCTTTTAAAATTATAACGGCGTCACCCCAAGCTAAATTTGTCAAAAAGTTACTATCAGGATTTTTTAGTTTTATTTCTAAAATATCTCTTGTAATTACTTTTACACTATCAATTCCTTCAAAAAGTACTTTCTGTGCATTTGTACTTTCTTTTGCTCGTGCTCTATCTAATGAAAACTTTATGTCATTGGCTGTCATTAATTTGTCATTATGAAAGGTTACATTCTTATTTATAAAAAATTTATATATTAAGCCAGTTTTATCAATCTCCCATCTTTTTGCTAAACCTGGCTCTATAGATCCATCTTCTTTAAACTTAGTTAGCCCTTCAAAAATGTTTGAATAAACTATTTCATCAACTGCTGCTGCCGCACTACCAGTTGGATTTAAGTTTGGAGGTTCTAGTTGCATTCCAATTTTAATTATTTTTTTTGAAAATTCTTCTGCTTGTAATGGTAAAAACATTAAAAACAAAAGATTTAATATTAAAAAAATTTTTTTCATTTTTTCTCTCAAAGCTAATTAAAATAATAATAACTTAAAATCTTACTTCAAAAATAAATATAAATACAGTTATAAACTTTAAAAATATATTCTTAAGCTTTATTTGATTTATAAATTGCTTTATTAAACTTGAAATTATTTTTTTTATTGTTAAATCAACCAAAACTCACTATTAAATATTGCTATATAAAAAAATTTAATCAAAAATTAAGTTTTAGGTCATGTAATGAAAAAAGATGTTTCAAGAGATATTTCGTATTCCAGTTCTGCTCAATCTTTAGCAGGAAGAGCACTAATTAGATCTATAGAAAACGTGACTGGAAGAATTGGTTTGATTAAAAGAGCTGCCAACTATGATTTAGAAGTTGCTTCTGGAAAAGACTTCTGGGAGGTAATTGTTAATAGATATGATTTAGAATTAGATTTAATTAGTGGTAGTTTAAAAAATATAAATAAATCTGGGCCAATAGTTGTGGTTTCGAATCATCCTTATGGAATATTAGATGGTCTTATAATGGGATATATACTATCAAAAACTCGGGGTGATTTTAGGATTTTGGCCCATAGGGTATTTAAAAGAGCAAAAGATTTAGATGATGTCATTCTTCCGATAAGTTTTGATGAAGATAAAGAAGCCGCAAAACAAAATATTAATACTCGAAAAGAAGCGTTAAATTATTTAAAAAATGGAGGATGTATAGGTATTTTCCCAGGAGGAACTGTTTCAACATCCTTGAAGCCGTTCGGTAAAGCTTTAGACCCTTCTTGGAGAAACTTCACAGCTAAATTAATTGCGAAGTCAGGAGCAAATGTTATCCCAATTTTTTTTCAAGGATCTAATAGTAGATTATTTCAAATAGCAAGCCATCTTCATTATAATCTTAGAGTAGGTTTAATGATAAATGAGTTCAGAAGGAAGATCGACAATAAAGTTAAGGTTGCAATTGGAGAAAATCTTCCATTGGAACAGATTAAGTTAAGAAATAACGATCCTAATGGAATGATGAATTATCTCAGAGATCAAACTTATGAATTGTCCCCTGAAAAAAATTATTATAAAGAGTTTGGTTTTGATTTTGAAATTTAATTTTTTTGAATACATGTTAAATTGTTAGGAAATAAAATGTTTAAAACCGCTATAATTGGTGCTAGTGGTTATACTGGAGCAGAGTTAGTTAGATTGCTGTGCAATCATAACTATTTTAGTATCAACTACCTTTCTGCCGAAAGGAAATATGATACAAATATTTCAGATATATATCCGCATCTTGAATGCTTTAAATTTCCAAATTTTGTTAAATTTAATGATTTGGATTTTAAAGATTTAGATTTGATTTTTTGTTGTCTCCCTCATTCTCATGGTCAAAGCTTCATCAAAAAAATTCCAAAAAATATTAAAATTATTGATTTATCTGCAGACTTTAGGTTTTCTAATGTTGAAGTTTATCAAAAATGGTATGGTAAAGAGCATTTAGCAAAAGATTTACAAAAAGAGGCGGTATACGGTCTTACAGAAATATATAGAAAAGAAATTATTGAATCCAGACTAATAGCAGGTACAGGATGTAATGCTGCCTGCGGACTATATCCTCTAATACCACTTTTAATGGGTAATACTATATCACAAAAAGATATTAAAATTTATTTGTCTACAGGTGTTTCCGGAGCGGGTAGATCCCCAAAACAAGAAATATTACACAGTGAAGTTTCAGAGGGATTTTCAGCATACAATGTTAACAATCATCGTCACTTAGCCGAATTTGATCAAGAATTATCAAAAGCTGCAGGTAAAAAAGTTAACGTTTCATTCATTCCTCATATTATTCCTCAAAATAGAGGGATTTTAGCAACAATTTGTGTAAAAGGAAAAGCAGAGAAAGTTTACGAAACTATAAATAAATTTTATATAAATGAAAAATTTATAAAAGTTTTACCTT
>MDTG01363893.1_pt1 | contig 10213 bp, 9 predicted proteins | sample 811421 | NCBI WGS metagenome assembly MDTG01 (sample SAMN05326645, study PRJNA326480) | marine metagenome | isolation source: seawater | place: Pacific Ocean: South East | collected 2011 | reverse complement strand
GAAGTCGACCGCCTGAAGCTGGTTAACCCGGATCTCAAGCAGATGGAGAAGGGCACTGACGGCATGATCCATTACAAAGGCGCCCAGCCGCTGCTGGCGGATGGCGCTGTCAGCGTGACGTCGGGATTCCTTGAGTCCAGCAACGTCAACGCGGTGGAAGAGATGACCGCCATCCTGTCTCTGTCCCGTCAATTCGAACTGCAAGTGAAGATGATGCGCACCGCCGAAGACAATGCTTCGTCGATGGCGCGGGTTTTGCAACTTAGCTAATCAACAGTACATAGCGCCGTGAAAACGTCGCTAGAGGAGATTCGATATGCTTCCGGCTTTGTGGGTCAGCAAGACAGGTTTGTCCGCACAGGACATGAACCTGACCACCATTTCCAACAACCTGGCCAACGTTTCGACCACAGGCTTCAAGCGTGATCGCGCCGAGTTCGAGGACTTGCTGTACCAGATCCGCCGGCAACCTGGCGGTCAGTCCAGCCAGGACAGCCAACTGCCTTCCGGCCTCCAGCTGGGCACCGGTGTGCGCATTGTCGGCACCCAGAAAAACTTTACCGCTGGCAGCCTGCAAACCACCGATCAGCCGCTGGATCTGGCGGTTAACGGTCGCGGCTTCTTTCAGGTATTGCAGCCCGATGGCACGGTGTCTTATACCCGTGACGGCACCTTTCACCTGGATTCGGATGGCCAGATCGTTACCTCTAACGGTTTTGCGCTTGAGCCGGCGATTGTTCTGCCGAACAACGTCAGCACCTTCACCGTGGGTGAAGACGGCACAGTTTCGATAACCACGCCAGACAGCCCGCAGCAGCAGGTCGTGGGTAACTTGCAGATTGCCGACTTCATCAACCCGGCCGGTTTGCAGGCAATGGGCAACAACCTGTTTCTGGAAACGTCTTCAAGTGGTGCGCCGCAGGTGGGGACCCCGGGCTTGAACGGCTTGGGCACCACATTGCAGAACACCTTGGAGAACTCCAACGTCAGCGTGGTTGAGGAGTTGGTGAACATGATCACCACTCAGCGTGCTTACGAGATGAACTCGAAAGTGATTTCCACCGCAGACCAGATGCTGAGCTTTGTTTCCCAGAACCTTTAATGCTGATTGGCTTCGCCAGACACACTGATTGAGCGCGCCGCGAGGATGCAGTAATGAACCGGTTAAATTTGATATTCGCAGCGTTAAGCGCGGTCGCCCTGAGTGGTTGTATTTCGCCACCGCCCAAGGCTAACGACCCGTATTACGCGCCGGTTTTGCCGCGCACGCCACTGCCGGCGGCGCAGAACAATGGCTCGATCTATCAGTCAGGTTTCGAGAACAATCTGTACGGTGACCGCAAGGCTTACCGCGTGGGCGACATCATCACCATCACGCTCAACGAGAAAACTCAGGCCAGCAAAAATGCCGGCTCGCAGATCAAAAAAGACAGCAGCACCAAGCTTGACCTGACCTCGCTGTTTGGCGGCACCGTCAGCGGCTCCAATCCGTTCTCGGATAACAGCCTGACGCTGGGTGCTGAGTACAGCGGCAACCGGGCAACCAAAGGTGACAGTCAGGCGGACCAGAGCAACAGCTTGAGCGGCTCAATCACCGTTACCGTCGCCGAAGTGCTGCCGAACGGGATTCTCTCTGTACGCGGCGAAAAGTGGCTGACGCTCAATACCGGCGATGAGCTGGTACGCATTGCCGGCTTGGTGCGCTCGGACGACGTGGCCACCGATAACACGATTTCCTCGACCCGGGTTGCCGATGCGCGCATCACATATTCCGGTACCGGCGCCTTCGCCGATGCCAGCCAGCCTGGTTGGCTTGACCAGTTTTTCATAAGCCCGCTGTGGCCATTTTGAGGTTGCCGATGAATACCTTGTCGAAATGGTTGCTCGGCGTTTTGGCCCTGTCGCTGGCTGCAATGGCGCAAGCTGAAAGGCTCAAGGACATCGCCACCATTCAGGGCGTGCGCACTAACCAGTTGATCGGCTACGGGTTGGTTGTGGGCCTGAATGGCACAGGCGACCAGACCACCCAGACGCCATTCACGGTGCAGACCTTCAACAACATGTTGGCCCAGTTCGGCATCAAGGTGCCGGCCGGTGGCAACGTGCAGTTGAAGAACGTCGCGGCGGTTTCCATTCATGCCGACCTGCCTGCATTCGCCAAGCCGGGGCAGACGATCGACATCACTGTGTCTTCGATCGGTAACTCGAAAAGTTTGCGCGGCGGTAGCCTGCTGATGGCGCCGCTTAAAGGTATCGATGGCAATGTTTACGCCATCGCGCAGGGCAATCTGGTGGTCGGCGGCTTTGACGCCGAAGGTGGCGACGGATCGAAAATCACCGTGAACGTGCCGTCCGCCGGGCGTATTCCGGGTGGCGCCACGGTCGAGCGGACTGTGCCGAGCGGCTTTGATCAGGGCAACACGCTGACACTTAACCTCAATCGTCCGGACTTCACCACCGCCAAGCACATTGTCGACCAGATCAACGATCTGCTCGGGCCAGGTGTGGCGCAGGCAATTGATGGCGGCTCGGTGCGGGTCAGTGCGCCGCTGGATACCAGCCAGCGCGTCGACTATCTGTCGGTGCTGGAAAATATCGAGGTCAAGCCGGGTCAGGCCGTGGCCAAGGTCATCATCAACTCGCGTACCGGCACCATTGTCATTGGCCAGAATGTGCGCGTGCAGCCAGCGGCAGTCACGCATGGCAGCTTGACCGTAACCATTACCGAAGACCCGATCGTCAGCCAGCCGAATGCCTTGTCCGGTGGCCAGACGGCCGTTGTGCCGCGCTCGCGGGTCGATGCCACGCAGGAGTCCAAACCGATGTTCAAGTTTGGCCCTGGCACCACGCTGGATGAAATTGTACGTGCGGTTAATCAGGTGGGCGCAGCGCCATCCGACCTGATGGCCATTCTTGAAGCGTTGAAGCAGGCCGGTGCGTTGCAAGCCGACCTGATCGTGATTTAAGCAGGTTAGGCTCATGGAATCTCGACTGCAGGCCGGACTCCTCGGCGCCAGCACCGCTGGCCCGGATACTGGCGCGTTCACTGATCTCAATCGCCTGAACAACCTCAAGGTTGGTGGCGACAGTCAGGCCAATATCGAGAAAGTGGCCAAAGAGTTCGAGTCGCTGTTTCTCAATGAAATGCTCAAAGCCATGCGTGCCGCCAACGCAGGCTTTGGTGAAGGCAACTTCATGAACAGCAGCGAAAGCAAAACCTATCAGGATATGTACGACCAGCAGCTCTCGGTGAGCCTGTCGAACAACCAGAATGGCATCGGTTTGGCCGAGGTACTGGCGCGGCAGATGGCTGGAATGAAGAGTGGCAGCGATCGCCCCAATCCATTTGCCAAAGCGGTCACCGAGGTCACTGATGCAGCGGCAGTTACCGGTACGGCTGCTGTTAGCGGCGCTCAGGCAGTGGCCACGACATCGAGTAAAACCGACGCGTCTCGTGATGATTCTGCGCTGCTCAACCGCCGTCGCCTGTCGTTGCCGAGCAAGTTGAGTGATCGCCTGATGGCCGGCATCACGCCGAGCGCAGACAGCGTTGGCCAGCCATTGGCCAAGCAGGATTGGGTGGCTGCCAGTGCTTATGCAGCGCCGCCAGACAAAGGCCTGAGCATTAACGGTCAGGAGCCTGAAAGCGCTGCATCGAAGAAATCAGTGTTCTCGTCACCGGCCGACTTCATCGCAACCATGATGCCGATGGCGGAAAAAGCGGCCGCCAAGATTGGCGTCGAAGCGCGTTATCTGGTGGCTCAAGCGGCGCTTGAAACCGGTTGGGGCAAGTCAATCATCCGCCAGCAAGATGGCTCGACCAGCCACAACCTGTTCGGCATCAAGAGCCACAATAGTTGGGGCGGTGATTCGGCCAAGGTCATGACCACCGAATATGAAAACGGGGTGGCGGTCAAAGAACCCGCATCGTTCCGCGCCTATGACTCGTTTGCCCAGAGCTTCGACGATTACGTGAGCTTTTTGCAGAACAATGGCCGCTACGAAGGGGCGTTGAACTCGACGGCCAACCCCGAGCGTTTCGTGCAAAAACTGCAACAGGCCGGTTATGCCACCGACCCGAACTACGCCCGTAAGGTGTCGCAGATCGCGCGCAAGATGGCGACCTATCAAACCATTGCCGCCGCGGGCAATCTTTCAACGCAGGGATGAGTTAAGCCATGGCTGACCTACTGAATATTGGCCTGTCCGGGCTGTCCTCGAACAAGACTTCGCTGGCGGTCACCGGGCACAATATTACCAACGTAAACACGCCAGGTTTTACCCGTCAGAGCACGGTGCAGGGCGCCCGCACGCCGCAATACACCGGCGCCGGCTTCATCGGTTCGGGCACGACCCTGACCGATGTGCGCCGCAGCTACAGTGAATTTCTGACCAATCAGGTGCGCAGCAGCACCTCGCTGAGCAGCGATGTGGAAGCCTATAAAGCCCAGATCGAACAGCTCGATTCGTTGCTGGCAGGCTCCACAACCGGTATCTCACCGGCCATGCAGAATTTCTTTTCGGCGCTGCAAACAGCTGCCGAAGACCCGTCGAATATTCCCGCTCGGCAATTGGTGCTGTCCCAGGCCGAAGGCTTGGCGCGGCGCTTCAATACTGTGAGCGACCGGATAACCGAGCAGAACAGCTTCATTAACACTCAGATGAGTGCGGTGACCGATCAGATCAACCGTTTGTCCGGCTCGATCGCCAGCCTCAACGATGCAATTGCCAAATCAGCCGCCAACGGCCAGCAGCCCAACGACTTGCTCGATGCGCGTGAAGAAGCCGTGCGCGAGTTGGCAACCTATGTCGGCGTTACCACCGTGCCGCAAGACGACAACACGGTGAACATATTTATCGGCACCGGCCAGCCGCTGGTTGTCGGCAGCAGCGCCAACCGGCTTGAAGCGACTGCCGGCAAAGAGGACCCGAGTCGCTTCGAGATTGAGTTTGTCAGCGGCACCTCTCGCCAGGGCGTGACCAGTTTGATCAGCGGCGGTGAACTGGGCGGGTTGGTGCGCTACCGCTCGGAAACGCTCGACCCGACGCTGAACTCGCTCGGGCGTCTGGCGCTGTCGATCAGCGACCAGATCAATTCGCAGTTGGGCCAAGGTGTCGACCTCAAAGGGCAGGCCGGGTCGTCGCTGTTTGGCGACTACAACACGGCCGATCTGGCAGCCTTGAGGGTCAAAAGTGCGTCGGGCAATACCGGTACGGCGTCGCCTGCGTTGTACATCGGCGACACCGAGTCGCTGACCACCAGCGATTATCGGCTGGAGTTCGATGGCACCAATTACACCGCGCGGCGAATCAGTGACGGCGCCAAGATCGATGTGCAGGTTACGGCATTGCCGGCGCCGAGCACTGAGGTCAGCCTGACGTTCACCGACAGCGCCGGTCGCGATCAAGGCTTCAATGTACAAATTGATCCGTCTGCCGTGCAGAAGGGTGACGTGTTCCAGTTGCAGCCAACGCGTCGCGCTGCCGGTACCATCGAAGTCACACTGGATCAGCCGGACCAACTGGCGTTCGCCGCGCCGATCCGCTCGATTAACGGCTCGCTTGATGCCAACGGCAACATCATCGGTGACAACCGCGGCACGGGCGTCATGTCCCAGCCCACGCTGGTGTCCAACGGCAGCGCGCTGGATATCGCTGCGTTGCAAGGCTTCAGCAAAGAGTTGAGCTACGACGCAACAACCGGCTTCACGGTTGCCGCGCCAGACACGCTTACGCTCAAGGGTGGCGGCAGTTTCGTGCCGGGGCAGGTGAATACCTACACACTAACCTCGGGCGGCCAGACCATTGAGTTCACTATCAGTGGCAAGCCAGAGCAGGGCGACACATTTACTCTGGCATTCAATGCCACCGGCGTTTCGGATAACCGCAACGCGCTGCAACTGGTCGACCTGCAAAATAAGCAGGTGATCGGGGTTGACCCGACCGTGAGCGGAATTGCCACCGGCTCCAGTTTCACCGACAGCTACGGCGACACAGTGGAGCGGGTCGGCACGCTGACGGCGCAGGCGCGTCAGGACAGCGAGGCAACCACCGCGATTCTCAAGCAGGCCACCGATAACCGCGATTCGCTGTCGGCGGTCAACCTCGATGAAGAGGCGGCCAACCTGATCAAGTTCGAGCAGTACTACAACGCCTCGGCGCAGGTGATTCAAGTTGCGCGCTCGTTGTTCGATACCCTGATTGGCACGTTCCGCTAATTACCCAAAACTGCTTAAGGAGGCCCTATGCGTATTTCCACTATTCAGGCGTTTAACAACGGGGTTTCCGGGCTGCAGCGTAATTACGCCGACGCCACTCGCACGCAAGAGCAGATCAGTACCGGTAACCGGATTCTGACCCCGGCCGATGATCCGGTGGCATCGGTGCGCCTGCTGCAACTTGAGCAGCAGCAGAATGTGCTGGGCCAGTACAGCAGCAACCTGACGGCGGCCAACAGCAGCCTGACGCAGGAAGAGGTCACCCTGAACTCGGTCAACACGATCATGCAGCGCGTGCGCGAACTGGCCGTGCAGGCCGGTAACGGCGCATTGAGCCAGGCTGACCGGCAGTCTATTTCTGCTGAACTGGGCCAGCGTGAGGATGAACTGCTGGGCTTGATGAATACGCGCAACGCCCGTGGTGAATACCTGTTTGCCGGTTTTCAGGGCAAGAGCCAGCCGTTCGTGCGCAATCCGGATGGCAGCTACAGCTATACCGGCGATGAAGGCCAGCGCACGCTGCAGATTTCTGCCTCACTGAATGTTCCGATCAGCGATAACGGTCTGGCGATCTTCCAGAGTGCCGTCAACGCCGGGCGTCTGTCGCTTACCGACAACTCAACACCGGCGGCGCCTGCCTCGACCGTCAGCGGTATGCTGATTGAGGATGAGGTCGCGTTTGCCAATTTCCCAGCGGCCGGTATTCAGTTGGATTTTGATCCGACTGACCCGACCAAGTACTCCATCACTAATCTTGATACCGGTGAAGTGACCAATGGTGTGCTGGAAGAGGGCAAGGATACGCAGGTCAAATATGCCGGTACGTCGCTGTTCGTTAATGGCACACCGCCTGGCGGTGCAAGTTTTGTGGTAACCGGTCCGGATGCCAATCCGGCGAGCCCGCCGCCGAACAAGGTGGGTATTCTCAATACCATCGCTGATTTGCGTAAATCGCTGGAGTCCGCTCCAGAAACGGAGGCCGGCAACCGCCAGACCCGCGATGCCGTGGCACTGGCCATTACCAATCTGGACAACGGCATGACCACCATCGACCTCACGCGAGGCAAGATCGGTGCGCGGCTGAACACTATTGAATCTACCCAGACTGATAATGACGATGTCTCGCTGGTCAACAAGTCGGTGCAGGCAGACCTGCGTGAGCTGGATTACGCCGAGGCGCTGTCACGCTTGTCGTTCCAGTCGATCATTCTCGAAGCAGCGCAGCAGAGCTACGTGAAAATCAGTGGCCTGAACCTGTTCAACAAGCTCTGAACCTTAGATTGATCTTTTCAGCCTGCGCCTGCTCAGGCATGCTCTGCTGCTGATTTGTTGGCAACAGAGCATGCAATGCACGACTACCAATGGCTCCACGAATACTGCCTGAACCGCTTTGGCTCAAGCCGGGCGCTTGAAGCGCGTCTGCCGCAGCCGCAGAGCGAGCAGTACCTGCGTGAGCTGAGTGATGACCGTTATCTGTCGACCATGAGCCTGCGGATATTCCGCGCCGGGCTTAAACACAGCCTTGTGGACGCCAAATGGCCTGCTTTCGAGCAGGTGTTCTTCGGCTTCGATCCCGAAAAAGTGGTGTTGATGGGGGCGGAGCGGCTGGAAAACCTGATGCAGGATGCGCGCATCATCCGCCATCTCGGCAAACTCAAGAGCGTGCCGCGCAATGCCCAGTTCATTCTCGATGAGTGCCAGCGTCGTGGCAGTTTTGGCGCGCTGATCGCCGACTGGCCGAGCAGCGACATTGTCGGGCTGTGGAAATACCTGGCCAAGCAGGGCACGCAATTGGGCGGCTTATCGGCGCCGCGTTTTCTGCGTATGGTCGGTAAAGACACCTTTGTGCCGACGGATGACATGGTAGCGGCGCTCAAGGCGCAGAAAGTCGTGGATAAAGCGCCCACCAGCCTCAAAGAGCTGGCAGCGGTGCAGGCACTCTTCAATCGTTGGCAGGAGCAAAGCGGGCGGCCGCTGTGCCAGTTGTCTGTCATGCTCGCGCACACGGTTAATCACTGAGTCTGGAGCGGCCGTGCAATCGTCTGTCGAGCAAGTTGTCAGCGCCATCAGGGCGGCCAAACGGATTCTGATCATCACCGGAGCTGGTTTGTCGGCCGATTCCGGTTTGCCGACGTATCGCGGCCTTGGCGGGCTCTATAACGGTAAAACGGCCGAAGGGCTGGCCATCGAGACGGCATTGTCCGGGCCGATGCTCACGCGTGATCCGGCACTGTGCTGGAAATACCTGGCAGAACTGGCGCGCGCCTGTATGCAGGCCGAGCCCAATGCCGGGCACTATGCGTTGGCAAAATTGCAGCAGTTGAAGCCCGAATGCTGGGTGCTGACCCAGAATATTGACGGTTATCACCGGGCGGCGGGCAGTCCTGACGAGCGGTTGATCGAGATTCACGGCGAGATAGCGCCGCTGTTCTGTCAGGCCTGCGGTGAGGTCGATGCGCAACTGGCCGAGCACCTGCAAAGGCCGTTACCGCCGTTGTGCAAACACTGTGGCGGGATTTTACGCCCGCCGGTGGTGCTGTTCGAGGAAATGCTGCCAGCGCGCGCATTAGCGCAATTGCAGGCGCAGATGATGCAGGGTTTTGACCTGGTAATGAGTGTCGGCACCACGGCAAGCTTCGGCTATATTACCGAGCCAATCCTGCGTACGCGCTTCGCCGGAGGCTTCACCGTAGAGGTCAATCCGACCGTAACCGCGCTTAGCGAAACCGTCGATGTTCACCTGCAAGGAACTGCCTTAGATGTTCTGCCGGCACTGGTAAGTCACATTTAGTTCAATAGAATTTGCAAATGGGCGCTATAGAAGGCATAGTTTCGCGAATATCTGAATTTTGACACGTACGCGCCCTATGCTAAAACGCCTATCGCCCCTCGTGCCGATTGCACTCACTGTCCTCCTGGCTGCTTGTGCAAGCCAGGCGCCTCAGCAACCGCCAATGACGGAGGCAGTCAAAGCCCCGACGGTTGCAATTGACTTGGACTCGCTGCCAGAACCGGAAAACGTTCCATCATTCAGTGATGAAACAGCCTACAAACTGCCTGAACTGGCAGACAGCATTCTCTCTCACGGTCGTTCACTTCTGGGTACTCGTTATCGCTGGGGCGGTAGCTCGGTGCAAACCGGCTTCGACTGCAGTGGCTTTATCGGTTATCTGTTTGAAGAAGAGGCGGGCCTGCAGTTGCCGCGCTCGACGCGTGAAATGATTCAAGTAGATGCACCTGTCGTTAAGCGCAGTGAGCTTGAACCGGGCGATGTGGTGTTTTTCAGCACCAATGGCCGGGGCCGTGTCAGCCACGCTGGTATTTACTTGGGGGATGATCAATTCATCCATTCTGCAAGCCGCCGCAACGGTGTACGGATCGACAGCCTGAAGGACAGTTATTGGAAGCGAAATTATCTTGAAGCCAAACGAGTTCTGGCAATGGCTTCCACAGAACAGTCCTCCGTTCGGTAGTGTTTTTCAAAGGCGCTTAGGCGCCTTTTTTCATTTGTGTTTGGCCGCTTTTATCTTTCAACAAGGTGCGGTCTTAGGTGGTGAGCCGCGATCACATTAAATTTTTGCAGCGTCGTCGTTGGTATGCTGCCAGATTCAGGTTGTTAAGTTTATGCGTCACTTTTTAATAAAATCATTCTTGTTGTTCTCTTTGACCGTGAGCGCCGCATTCCAGGCTCATGCAGCCCCGGCAGCCCGAGCGGTCAAGGTTGAGTTGCCCAAGGCCGATGCCATTGTTGATCGCGCCCGTGAACTGTTAGGGATTCCGTACCGCTGGGGCGGCACCAGTGTTCATCGCGGGTTCGATTGCAGCGGCCTGATCGTGTATCTGTTTGGTAGCGAGGCGAACATTCACTTGCCGCGCACGACTCAGCAAATGCTGCACTCGACCAAAGCGCCAACTGTTGCGCGTTCCAGTCTGCGGGCAGGGGATGTGGTGTTCTTCAACCACAACGGCAGCGGTCGGGTCAGCCACATGGGGCT
>MDTG01151456.1_pt1 | contig 10213 bp, 3 predicted proteins | sample 811421 | NCBI WGS metagenome assembly MDTG01 (sample SAMN05326645, study PRJNA326480) | marine metagenome | isolation source: seawater | place: Pacific Ocean: South East | collected 2011 | reverse complement strand
CCGCCGGTATTGGCTCTGATCACGTGGATCTGCAGGCGGCAATGGATCACAAAATCGATGTCGTTGAAGTGACTTTCTGCAACTCGATCTCGGTTTCTGAACATATTGTTATGATGATTTTGTCGATGGTCCGTGATTACCACACACAGCATGCGATCGCCAAATCTGGCGGCTGGAACATTGCTGATGCGGTGCAGCGCTCTTATGACGTAGAAGGCATGCACGTCGGCACGGTGGCCGCGGGAAGAATTGGTTTGGCTGCGCTGCGCAGAATGAAGCCATTCGACGTATACCTGCATTATTTTGATCGCCACAGATTATCGGTAGAAGTTGAAGAAGAACTAAACCTGACGTTCCACGAAACTGTCGAATCGATGCTTGCAGTCTGTGATGTGGTGACCATCAATTGTCCTCTGCACCCTGAAACAGAAAACCTGTTTGATGCTAAGATGATAGGAAAGATGAAAAAGGGAGCCTATATAATCAACACAGCACGTGGCAAAATTTGCAATCGTGAAGCGGTTGCCGAGGCTTTGGAAAGCGGCCACTTAAGCGGCTATGCGGGCGATGTCTGGTTTCCACAGCCTGCGCCGAACGATCATATTTGGCGCACGATGCCTAACCATGGGATGACGCCGCACACCTCGGGGACAACGCTCTCCGCACAGGCTCGCTACGCATCAGGAACGCGGGAAATTCTGGAATGCTTCTTTGATAAAACCCCGATCCGAGATGAGTACCTGATCGTTCAAGGCGGGGCATTGGCCGGGACTGGGGCGCATTCCTACAGTGAGGGTAGTGCAACAAGCGGATCGGAAGAAGCCAGCAAATATAAAAAATAAGTAAATAATGAACTGCGAAACCCCAACTGGAACGGTGGGGTTTCGCTCGTTTTAAAGAGGTTTTTCTGTTGGGTGAAACGATGCTTTTGTTTGGGTATTTGATTGCAAACTGCCTGATCTTAGTGTGCAACTGGTAATTGCATCGTCCTTTACCTTGATTTGGCCAATATTCAAACCTGACTTGGCGCGCAGAAAAGTTTGTAAATAATAAGCTTTTAATAAAAAGCTAGATGTATAAGTAAAAATGCTTGCCTAAATGGCAGAACATATTAAATTGGCAATTTGTAAAACTGAATTTCGCCGTGACGCGTTGCATTGTCAGTTTTATTGACAGCTAAAAAACCCGCGGGTTTCGCGCCATCTTCAAAATTAATGACTACCAAGACAAGGAAGGTGCTTTGCGCTGCTGTAAACATCTTTTGCACGGGCGCTCTTTTGCCAACTAAATACGAAACCCTACTAAAAAGACCGGATCAGAACGGTTTAGCCAAGGAATTTTTTTGAAAAACAACAACGCTAAATTTGGATTATACGACAGCTCTTTTGAGACGAGTAGCTGTGGCGTGGGCTTTCTGACCCGTAAAGACGGCAAGCAAACCCACGAGTTGTTACTCTTGGGTCATGAGGCGTTGTGTGCAGTTCCGCATCGTGGCGGCATGTCGGCTGAGGGTGTCGGTGATGGTGCAGGCGTCTGCGTTGATTTGTCATACAGGTTCTTCTGCAAGCTAACAGGCAAACAACTGCAAGTGGGCGCTTTTGGCGTCGGTAACTTCTTTTTGCCAGATGATGTGGATCAACATGCGCGGGCGGAAGCTTTGATCGCAGAGGCGTTGGAACAGCAAGGAATGCGCGTTATCCTACTTCGGGATGTTGACATCAACAATTCAGCAATCAGACCGGCAGCTGTCCGGCATCAACAGACGATCAGACAGTGGGTTTTTATCACGCCAGAAAAAGTCGATACGGTCACGCTTGATCAACGGATTTATCAGTCTTTACTTCAAATCGAGGCACAGGCGTTTACACAACCCGCCTTGCAAGGCCTCTATCCCCTGTCGTTGTCGCGCAAAACCCAAGTTTTGAAGGGACGCTTGAATTCAAATGAGATTCTGCCGTATTTCAAAGACCTTATGGATCGTGATCACGCTATCCATACGCTGTATTTTCATACGAGGTTTTCCACCAACACCGATCCTCATCCGTCGATGGCCCAGCCGTTTCGCCTTATGGCCCACAATGGTGAGTTAAACACCGATAAAAAAAACCGCCTGTCCGAGGTGGCAGTGGCGCGGGCCCAGAACAAATCAATTATCCGGCCCAAAGGCCAGTCTGACAGCTGTCGCTTGGATCAAACCCTACATTCTCGGGTCATTCAGGACAGTATGGATTTGGTAACAGCTGTTGTCTCAATGATGCCACCCGCATGGGAAAATGACACATCCCTGTCGCCTGATGTCCGGTCAATGTTGGAATATTTTTCCTTGTATGAGGAAAAAAATGACGGGCCTGCGGCATTGGTGTTCGGAGATGGATCCATTATTGGTGCCCGGCTTGACCGTCTGGGGCTGCGTCCACTCAGGTCGATTGAGACTACCGAATATCTGGCGGTGATGTCTGAGGCCGGTCAAGTGGCCTTCGCGCCGGACACTGTGCTGAGCCGCGGTCGGATTGAGGCTGGCGGCATGTTGTATTTCGATCACAATCAAGGGCGATCCGTTGAAACAGCTGAAGCGTTAGAGATGCTGGCAGCGCGACGCGATTATCCGCAATTGTTAGAACAGGCCCGGGTCAACGTTGCCAATCTTGCCGAACCGACAGAAGATAAAATTGCTGCGGATGGACGCTACCATGGAGATTTTGACATATCGGCGCGGTATGTTGCGTATTCCCACAATCAAGAAAGCTTCCGTTTTTTAATGGATCCTATGCTGGCATCGGGCTCTGAGAAGGTGTCAGCTATGGGCTATGGGAACGCGATCAATGCGCTGTCCGACAACGAAGGCGGTGTGGCAAAATATTTTTCACAGCGTTTTGCGCAAGTTACAAACCCACCATTGGACTCGATCCGCGAGGCCGATGGGATGACGCTGCGAGTTGCACTGGGGGCAAAACCAGCAGGCGGCATTGTTTCAACCCGACAATTGGTGGTAACATCACCAGTCTTAAACATGGCGGATATTCGAAAGATCTCGGGCCAGTCCGAGACCCCAGTCATGCACTTCCAAATGCTGTACGCGCCTGTCCTAGATGATCCGTTGGCAAATCAAGCGGCCTTGATAAACAGCATAGACCGGCTCTGCGGTGAGATAGAGTCCTTTGCTGAAACCCAGGGCGGGATTGTGATAATCAGTGATCGACAGGTCAACAGCGCTCAGGCGGTAATTCCGATGATAATGGCGGTGTCAGCAATCACCCAGCGCTTGATAGGTGCCGGTTTGCGCCTGCGGGTGTCGGTGATTGTCGAAAGTGGTCAGGTGTCATCGTCGCATCATATCGCCTGCGCTCTTGGGTTTGGCGCGGCGGCGGTTTACCCGATTGGTGTGCAAATGCGAGCTGAGGAAAAGTTTAGTGCCGATCCTGCGCAGGCGTTTAAGAAATTCGCCAAGGCGGCAGAGAAAGCACTGATGAAAACGATGGGCAAAGTTGGCCTTTGCACGGTTGAAAGCTATTCTGGAGGTGAGTTTTTTGAGCCAAACTTCCTAGATACCAACGATGCAGTTCTGAAACGCTATTTCCCGAATATGATCACGCCCGTTGGCGGTGTAGGTTTTGGGGTAATTGCACAGGCCTGCGCCGATTGGCATGACCGCGCACTCAGTGTCGTCGGTGAGAAAGATATACCCATGCTAGGGTTGTTCAAAGAGCGCTTTGAAGGCGCCGGTCACTCTTACGGCACCACTGCCGTTCGGGGGTTTGTGGACCTGACCGAAGAAGCCATTGCCTTTGAAGGCGAAACCGGTGCGGAACATGTGGATACGATGCGTTTATTAACGCTCAGCCAGATGGCGGATGCATTTGGTCTCGATGAAACCGCCTATGTTAATACCGGCTTTGAAAAACTCTCGCCTGCGGCGATCAACCACTTTGAAATCACGCCAGGATACCGAGATTTTTCACGCATGATGCGCGAAGAGCGCACGCGGCGACCGTCCGCCCTGCGCGACGTTCTGGCGTTTCCTGCCGATGTCAGTTTTCTCACCAGCGTTGAGGATATCAAGCGCGAAATGATGCGCTTTAACCGCGGCGGTAACAATGACTTTATGATCCGTGGTTTAGAGTGCACAGCGCTGTCACCACAGGATTTTCAGTTGGTTCTCACCGGTCCTCTGGCCTGCGATTTCAGCCGTTTGGAGGCGCTGGCCCAGTCATTGACTGCGCGTTTCAAAAACGAGATTAAACACCACTATGTAGAAACGGGCGCCCTGCGCGTTCAGGCCGAGGGCATGGCGAAGGACTATTTAGCTCGGCTCAAGTCAGCGCTGCCTTCGATTGATCTGTCACAGGTGCAACCAGCAACCGAAATTACCCCATGCTTGGCGTCGGGAGCGATGAGCCATGGCGCGCTTGTGGCGACCGCTCATGAGGCCGTGGCACATGGTACAAACATGGTTGGTGGTATGTCAAACAGTGGTGAAGGCGGTGAGCATATTTCGCGCTATGGCACTCTGCGCGCTTCTCGTATCAAACAGTTTGCCTCTGGCCGATTTGGTATTTGGGCTGGTTATCTGGCAGACCCGATGCTGGAAGAAATCGAGATTAAAATTGGTCAGGGCGCAAAGCCGGGCGAAGGCGGGCAGTTACCAGCACCTAAGGTTACGGTTGAAATCGCCGCCGCCCGGGGGGGTACCCCGGGTGTAGAATTGATCTCACCGCCTCCGCATCACGACACGTATTCTATCGAGGACTTGGCGCAATTGATCCATGATGCCAAAGCCGCTCGTGTGCGGGTGGTTGTCAAATTAGTGTCGTCTGACGGTATTGGGACGATTGCGGTGGGCGTCGCCAAAGCGGGTGCGGATGTCATCAATGTTGCTGGCGGCACAGGTGGTACAGGTGCGGCGTCAGTCACATCACTGAAGTATACCGGTCGGGCTGCTGAAATTGGCCTTGCAGAAGTACATCAGGCTCTATGCGCCAATGGACTGCGGCAAAAGGTGATTTTACGTTGTTCGGGGGCGCACCAAACAGGGTCTGACGTGGTTAAATCAGCACTTTTGGGCGGAGACAGTTTCGAATTTGGCACCACCGCGCTGATGATGCTTAAATGTGTTATGGCCAAAAACTGCAATGTTAAATGCCCTGCGGGTCTGACAACCAACGCTGAAACGTTTGATGGCGACCCCCGAGCCTTGGCGCAATATCTTTTGAATATTGCCCATGACGTGCGCGAAATTCTGGCCAGACTGGGACTGAAATCCTTGCGCGAGGCGCGAGGCCGCTGCGATTTATTACACCTTTTGGATCATCCGGCATCGGTTGGTCGGCTAGATTTGAGGGCGATGCTCACGGTTGTGACTGAAGTAAAGATTGAAAAACCGATCTATATGGAGCGTGATTATGCGATTGATGACACCTTCCTTGATCTGTTGAAGACCGCACTTACAGACGGCACGCATGACCATGTCGAAATGGGTGGTAATCTCCGCCTTAACAATTGCAACAAAAGTGTTGGTGGACAGTTGGCGGTGGATGTTGAACGACTGCTTAACCATGACATGCCCGATCTAGATCTGCCGGCCATCATCACCGACCCGCAGGGGCGCCGCTTTCTCCAGCCTGGCACAGTGCAAATATCAACCAAGGGATCAGCTGGGCAATCGTTCGGTGCGTTTTGTAATGACGGGATGGTAATGCGCCATACCGGCACTTGTAATGATGGTGTTGGAAAATCGGCTTGTGGCGGGGAGATCATCATTCACGCCCCCAAAGTCAACACCGATGAGCCTGGTAAAAACGTTCTGATTGGTAACTTTGCTCTCTTTGGTGCGACTGGCGGCAGGACCTTTATCGAGGGACAGGCCGGGGATCGGTTCGCCGTGCGAAATTCTGGAGCCACCGCTGTGGTGGAAGGAGTGGGGGATTTCTGCGCCGAATACATGACCAACGGAGCGGTGCTGAATCTCGGGGCTTTTTCTAGCGGATATGGCAATGGTATGTCAGGTGGTTTTGCTTATCAGTATGATCCAGAAAGAAAACTTTCTGACAACGTCAGTCACGATTCCGTGCAACTGGGATCAATCGTCGAAGACGATGAAATGGCACTGACGCATGCTCAGGCGGTAAACTTGATGTTAAAATGGCATTTTAATGCCACAAAATCGCGCAAAGCGGCCCATCTGTTAGAGCATTGGGATACGCAAAAAGAACATTTTTCGTACATCATGCCACGGTCATTGCTTCAATATCAGGATGCCGATGCAATCTTGGCGACCAAGCCTCGCAAAGCATTGCTGGAAGAACTGGCAACCGCACTGGCGACCCATCAACTGCGCAAGTTAAAACTGGCCTGGCGCAGGAAACAGCCGGTTCTTATGGGCAAAGCCCCGTCGCAAGGGGAGGTCGACACCGATGAGATGTACACGCTACTGAATACTTGGACCGTTTTGGATGCAGCACAGAAACTGGCGCTCAAGCGGTTGCCTAATGCAAAGTCGATTGAAGACGTGGCGGTTGTTGAAGCTACCCGAAATCTTATTCTGACAGAAGATTTCACTTTAATGAGCCAGATGTTGCGTCATGCGCGGTCCGCAGTCGAAACTTATAGTAATCCTGATCTTGCGGTGATGGTGTCCAGCAAGCGCCTGACGGATTTTAAGCGAGCGCTTAGCCTGCGCAACGTGCTGTCGATGGATAGTCCGGGCACCTATGGATGGATTTTGTACCAGACACGGAAAAACAATCAGGCGATTGGTCGCATTCCAAGTTATGATGAGCTATTTGCTAAAAATGCACTGGGCGATATCTCGGCGATTGCCGCACAGTAGTGAGACTATAGATGAAGATACCATTTATCCCTGACGACGCCCCTTTTTCGGGGGACCAACGCTCCTACATATCTGGTTTCTTAGCCGGGCTGCATTCTCGTGTAGCGTTTGGCCATGACGCCAATGTGCCAGCCACAGCCGCGCCTGAAGCCCAGCAAACAACCCAGCTCAACATTCTATATGGCACCCAAACAGGCAATGCTGAAGCCGTTGCCCAAGACACGGCCAAAAGAGCCCAGTCACAAGGCTTTAAGGCTATAGTTTCCGCGATGGATGATGTAACCATGGATGCTTTTAATGCAATGGAGCGAGTGCTGGTCGTGGTATCGACGTATGGCGAAGGGGAGATGCCCGACAATGGCGAATTGTTTTGGGAAGCACTGGCCGCGAGTGATGCACCAAAGCTAAATGGCATGCAGTTTGGTGTGATTGCCTTGGGGGATACCGGCTATGATGAGTTTTGTCAGGCGGGTAAGCTGATTGATACGCGGTTGGAACAACTGGGCGCCAAGCGATTACTGGCGCGGGTGGATTGCGACATTGATTATGAAGAACCTGCCGAACAGTGGGTGACAATGTTTTTGCCCTTGGCCAATGAGCGGGCCACGGGTGTAATTGAGGCGTCGCCTGACCCAAACCCAGAGCCAGAGCCAAGAAAAACTGGCTGGAATCGCAAAAACCCCTATGCGGCGAAGATTATTATTAATCGCAGTCTGTCAGGCCCCCAATCGGCGAAAGACATTCGCCATTACGAACTGTCTCTTGGCGATAGCGGGCTTAGCTATGAGGCGGGTGACGCGCTTGGGGTAATGCCGGTCAATGGCCTCCCCTTAGTTGACGATATAATACGCCGACTTGGGGCAAAAGCCGACACCGCAGTAACCGGGCAGGATCTGCCCTTATCAGCACTGCTGGAAAAGAAATTTGAAATTTCAACCCCTTCCCGCGACCTTATCCGTGAGATTGAAAGGCGTGCTGAACATGCGGAATTAAGCAATATTGTTGCCAACGGTGACAAAGAGGCTTTAAATGCTTTTATGTGGGGTCGTGACAGCCTCGATCTGTTGAACCTCAACCCAAAGCTTGCTTTTGAGCCGGATCTGTTCGTGTCTTTGCTTAAACCATTGAAGCATCGGGCCTATTCGATTTCTTCAAGCCCCAAAGCACATGTTAACGAAGTGCATATGACCATTGCTTCTGTGCGTTGGACCAATGATGGTCGCCTCCATAATGGTGTATGTTCGACCTATCTGGCTGACCGCTGTCAGGCGGGCGTGGACGCAGGTATTTTCGTGTTGCCAAACAAGGCTTTCAGGGTCCCCAGTGACGATAATGCGCCGATAATTATGGTCGGACCTGGCACGGGTATTGCGCCGTTTCGTGCGTTCTTGGAGGAACGTCAGGCGCGCGGTGCAAGAGGCACCAACTGGTTATTCTTTGGTGACCAGCATCGTGCTACTGACTATATCTATTCAGAGCAATTAGGACGTATGAGCAAAGATGGTTTTCTCACTCGGCTTGATTTGGCCTTTTCGCGGGATCAAGCCAAAAAGATTTACGTACAGCACCGGATGATAGAAAAAGGCAAAGACCTTTTTGCCTTGTTCGAAGACGGCGGGCATTTCTATGTTTGTGGGGATGCCATGCGGATGGCAAAAGATGTGGAGGCAGCCCTACATCAGATCGTCGAAAAGCATGGAAGAATGACCCAATCAGCCGCGAGCGACTATGTAAATCGCCTCAAGCGTGAGAAGCGTTATTTGCGGGATGTGTATTAAAAGGTCTTATGATGTTTAAATATGTTTTGCCACATAAATGCGTGTTTTCTCAAAGAGGGGAACAGCCCCGCACTTTGGCAGAGCTTAACCAACTTAGTGACGTCACTTACCTTGATGGTGGCCTTGAAACACTTGCGCTTATTGGAACTCAACTGGACAACGCATTGATCAGCACCAACAACGGAGCTGCTTTACTCACAGGTATGGGAGGCTTAGCCCCTTATCAGAACGTCAATATGCCTTTTCGAATCTCACAAAAACGTATAACGCTGCGTATAAGATCTGAGGCGCCAGTTCATTTGATAAGCACTAACGGGCAGAAAAAATGCAATGATCTTCTAGTTGTTGCAGATGCGTCAGGTGAATTATTCCTTAAAATTGAAACCAATGGTGGTTATGACGTCCAAGCCATTGGTATATCAGCTAATGAGCAGGCAGCAGCCCATCTAGCATGCAGTCAAAGTCTTCCGGAAGGCGTGATCTCGTTGAATGCCGTGCGCGCTGCGCGCGATGCTTGGAGCCAGAGCGACGCAGGAAAACACCTAAACGATTTTTGTATAGATGCAGGATGCATTAGATTAAGTACACTCCCACATATTGGGAAAAACTGGGCTTGGCCAGTGATGCGGAAAGTTCTCTTGAGCTTCCTAAGTTATCTCGTGAACAATCAGGTGCGGCACGCGCGTTTGGTGCCAGGATGTGGATTTTTGCAGGGGAGCCTTTTTCAAAACGGAACAGTCCGGATAATCGATCAAATATTCCTAGTTTCAAACGAATTAAATAATTTTGCATTGGATCTTTCGCAAGTTACATCATGTTGGGTGACCCGCTTTAGTACTGTATCGCATTTGGAATTATATTCGGATGCCGACCGTGCTGTGGCAATTCTGGCGCCTGACCCGAACAGTGATATTCGCTGTTGGAATAACCTGTTAGAATCCCTGCCTATGGCTTAAGTTGAGGTGCTGGGTTACTGCGATCTGCTTCTGTACTTTGTTCAGTACAAGTATCATAGATTTCTCTGAAATGCGTCCTCAACCAATCTCTCCAAAATGCCCGTGTATCTTTCCTTGGTTTAATAACCATTTTACCCGCAGAATATCCTATGGATTTCCACCATGACATTCCATCGTATTGATTTGGTTTTCCATACAACGCACTGGTAATCAGACACACCACTTTAGTTTTGTATCTTGTCTCCCATTCATCAACCATTTTGAGTGCAGACATTGCAATCAACTTACCACCAAGATGGTTATTTCCGAATGGCTGCGTAGGGACACAAGTTCGCATATTAACGATATGTTCTCGTTTGAAACTGCGTTGGGTTTCAGTCCAACCAATATGTGTATCTCTTGCACCTAAACTTTGGGTATCAGATCCAAACTGGATAAGTCCAATTAACCTAAAATCATTATTTGAATAGAAACCAATAAACCCTAACAAATTGCGTCCAGGCGATTGATTGAATTCCATATTATGAATTGTCTGTCTTAGGATATTCCAGTTCTTAGTGTTAAATATTTTATGTTGGTTATCAGGGTATATTACATCGATATTTTCGATAGATTTATCACTGGAAAAGTAGTCATCACACTCGTCTTTCGTT
>MDTG01131594.1_pt1 | contig 10213 bp, 10 predicted proteins | sample 811421 | NCBI WGS metagenome assembly MDTG01 (sample SAMN05326645, study PRJNA326480) | marine metagenome | isolation source: seawater | place: Pacific Ocean: South East | collected 2011 | reverse complement strand
TATTATGAACCAATTAAAACTTTTTATCGATTTAACTAGAATAAAAAAACCAATCGGTTTTATGTTGTTATTTTGGCCATGTGCATGGGGATTGACTTTAGCATATAATTTCTCAGAAGGTTTAAATGACTATTTATACTACTTAATTTTATTTCTTATTGGATCAATATTAATGAGATCAGCTGGTTGTATTGTAAATGATGTTTTAGATAGAGAGTATGATGCTAAAGTATTTCGAACAAAAGATCGTCCCGTTGCATCTGGAAAAGTTTCAATCAAACTTGCTATTATATATGCGGTGATTTTATGCTTTTTAGCTTTAATGGTTTTGTTAAATTTTAATACATACACCATAATACTAGCTCTAGGCTCCATGCCACTAGCTTTTACATACCCATTAATGAAAAGATTTACATACTGGCCTCAATTATTTTTGGGCATTACATTCAATTACGGTTTAATATTAGGATGGACAGCTATTAAAGGACAAATAGATTTAATTCCAATTATATTCTATTTTGGAGCCATATTTTGGACACTGGGTTACGATACAATATATGGATATCAAGATATAAAAGATGATGAAATCATAGGACTTAAATCAACATCGATAAAATTCAAAGGAAAAGAAAATATTTTTTTATTTATATGCTACAGCTGTCTAATCATTTTATTTTTAATTGGAGGATACTTGATTAAAATGAATAATATTTATTATTATTTAATGATTGTTCCTTTTATGCATTTATTTTTTTACCAAATGAATATTTTTAAATCTAAAGACCCCTCAACTTGTCTAAGAGCTTTTAAAAGTAATAACACTTTAGGCCTAATTATATTTTTAAATATTTTAGTAACAAAATTGTAGTATGTTAAAAACAGAAATTTTAAGAAGATTATATAAAGATTATACAAAAAAATATTTTAATAAAATTATTCTCTCAGCTGCATTTTCAATATTAGTAGCTGGAAGTACGTCTGCAATTGCATGGTTATTAGACCCAGCAATAAAAAAATTGTTCATAGAAAAAGATCAAACACTAATAATTATTATACCGCTGATGATCATATTAGCTTTTACAGTTAAAGGCTCATCTCTGTATATGGCCAAAAAAACTATGATAAGTGTTGGAGAGGAAATTAAAAAGAAATTGCAAGTTGATATGGTGAAATCCTTAATCAAAGCAGATACACAAATTATTGATAAAAAACACTCTGGTAAATTTATATCTAACTTAACTTATGATGTAACACATATAAAAAACTTATTAAGTCATGCGATACTTACTTTAATTAAAGATAGTTTAACTCTTATAGGATTATTGGGAGTAATGTTTTTGCAAAACTGGAAGCTTGCAATAATCTCTATAATAATGATTCCATTAGCTAGTGTAGCTGCAAAAACTTTTGGTAAAAGAGTTGGGAAAGTAGCTACTGAAGCTCAACAAAAATCAGGATTTTTAACCACCTACCTTGTTGAACTATTTAAAAATCATAAATTAATTAAAATTTTTCAAAAAGAAGAGTATGAAAATTTAAAAGCCAGTCATCATTTAGAGGAATTAAAAAATAAAACTAAAAAAATTGAAACAGTTTTTGTCAGATTATCTCCTATCATGGAAACTTTAACTGGGATAATGATAGCTTTTTTAATTTTTTACTCTGGAAAATTAATTATGAAGGGTGAAGTTGATATTAATAACTTTTTTTCTTTTCTCGCAGCTATGATGTTAGCCTATCAGCCAGTTAGATCTTTATCTACTCTCAGCATGGTTATTAATCAAGGTCTTTCAGCTGCATCAAGAATTTTGCCGATTATAGATCAGAAAAATAATATCAAAGATGCTACTGATGCAAAATCTTTAGTTATTCAAAATGGTTCAATTTCATTTAAAAATTTAAGTTTTTCTTATGATGTTGAGGAGGCAAAAACTCTAAACTCAATAAATCTTGATTTCGAAGGTGGCAAAATGACATCCTTGGTTGGTCATAGCGGGTCGGGGAAATCAACAATCCTTAACCTAATTCCAAGATTTTATGATGCTCAAACAGGGGATATTCAAATTGACAATCAATCAATTTACTCAAGTACTATAAAATCGGTAAGAAATGAAATTTCAATGGTAAGTCAAGAAACTACTTTATTTGATGACACAATTCTAAATAATATTAAATATGCAGACGAAAATGCAACTGAAGAAGAAATATTTAAGGTATCTAAATTATCCTCTTGCGATGAATTTATTAACAATCTGCCAAATAAATATGAAACTATTATAGGTGAAAATGGCATAAGACTATCGGGTGGTGAAAAACAAAGACTGTCTATTGCTCGTGCAATGTTAAAGAAAAGTTCTATTATCTTGTTAGATGAGGCTACATCTTCATTGGACTCTGAGACGGAGAATAAAATTCAAAATGCCTTAAAAATATTAATTAAAGATAAAACTACAATAGTTATAGCTCATAGATTATCCACAATATTAAGCTCAAACAATATTTATGTTATTGACTCTGGAAAAGTAGTTGATAGCGGTAAACATGAAATGCTGATTACAAAATCAGAATTATATAAAAGTTTTTATGAAAAACAAATTCAGAAGTAAATATGTTTTTATTTTATCAAATAATTTTAACTATATTAATTTTAATATCTCCAATAATAATAATTTATAGAATTCTAAAAAATAAAGAAGATAAAAAAAGATTTTTAGAAAAATTTAGTTTTCCATCTCAGAAAAAAAAAGAAGGAAATCTAATTTGGTTTCATGGTGCAAGTGTAGGTGAAATAATGAGTATTATACCTCTAATCAAATATTATGAAAAAAAAAAATCAATAAAACAAATATTGGTTACCTCTAGCACATTAAGCTCATCAAAAATTATAAAGAAATTTCGTTTTAAAAAAACAATTCATCAATTCTATCCAGTAGATCATATAATTTTTGTAAATAATTTTCTCAAATACTGGAAACCAAAAATTGCGATTTTTATCGAGTCAGAAATATGGCCATGCATGTATGAAAGGCTTGATGATAACAAAATTCCACTGATTTTATTAAATGCAAGATTAACAAAAAAAACTTTTGATAGGTGGGATAAAATAAATTTTTTTTCACAAAATATTTTTAGTAAAATAAAAATTGCCTATCCTCAAAATCAAGAAACTAAAAAATATCTAAATAAATTTAAAATTTCAAAAATTATAAACATTGGAAATCTAAAGTTTGCAGATAATAATCAAAATATCGTGAATAAAATAAGTCAAGATTTAAAATCTGGATTTAATAAAAAAAAGATTTGGGTAGCATCAAGCACTCATAAAAATGAAGAAATATTTTGTGCCCAAGCGCATATAGAATTAAAAAAAAAAATTGAAAATTTAGTAACAATTATTATCCCAAGGCATATTCATAGAATAAGTAATATTATTAAAGATATAGAGAAGTTCGACCTGAAAATAAATTTACATAGTTCAAAAAGAAAAGTTTTAAAAAATGTAGATATTTATCTTGTAGATTCATTTGGGGAAACAAAAAAATTTCATAATTTAAGTTCAACAGTTTTTCTTGGTGGATCAATTATAAAAAGGGGTGGGCAAAATCCATTAGAGGCTGCAAGAACTGGATCAAAAATTTTACATGGTCCATATATTGATAATTTTAAAGATGTTTATAAATTATTAAAAAAATTTAAAATATCTAAAAAAATTAATTCTTACTCAGAATTGGCGTCATCAATTATTTTCAAGAAAAATAAGAAAAATGGAAAAAGAATAAAGAATATTGGAGATAAAATTCTTAAAAAAACTATAAATCAATTAGATTATCTAATTAAAAATGAACTTAAAAAAACCTAAGTTTTGGGATTATAAAAAACCAAATATTTATGCGTATCTACTCTATCCAATAACTTTATTATTTAAATTAATACGGATAGTTAAATTAAATCAAAATAAAAAAAATTTTAGAATAAAAACTATTTGTATTGGAAATTTTTATATTGGAGGAACTGGAAAAACTTCCTTAAGTATTAAAATTAAGGAAATTTTAGAAAACAAGAATATTAAAGCTTGTTTTATAAAAAAATATTATAAAAATCAATTTGATGAACAAAAAATTTTAAAAAATAATGGAGTTACCTTTTTGTCTCAAAGTAGAGTAAACGCTATAGAAAAGGCTCAAACTGAAAATTTTGAAATTGCAATACTTGATGATGGTCTGCAGGATAATTCAATAAATTATAATGTTAGCATTGTATGTTTTAACAACATTAATTGGGTAGGAAATGGTATGACTATTCCTTCGGGGCCCTTAAGAGAAGATATAAAAAATTTGAAAAATTATAAAAATTTATTTCTGAATGGAAATTTAGAAAACTTAGATTATTTGAAAAAAGAAATTTTGAGTATTAATCCTAATATAAATATCCATATAGGAAAATATGAACCAACAAATATTAATGAATTTGATAAAAAATATAATTATTTAGTTTTTTCTGGTATTGGTAATCATCAGACATTTATTTCAATGTTAAAAAGCTATGATTTAAATATATTAAAAGAAATTGAGTTTCCAGATCATTATAAATATTCAAAAAAAGATTTAGAATTTATAATTAATCAGGCAAAAAAATTTGACTATAAAATAATAACAACAGAGAAAGATTTTCTGAGATTTGAAAATTTAAAATTAAATGAAATTAAATTTATTAAATCAAAAATAAAAATATTAGATGAGGAAAAATTAATTAAATCCATATTTTGAAGATGAAATATTTTAAATATTTTTTACAATTTTTATTAACTATTATATTTTTTGGAATATTTAAAATTTTAGGTCCCAGAAAGTCTTCAAATATCAGTGGTATATTATTTGAAAAAATAGGTCCTTTATTTAGATCAAAAAAATTAATTCATTCAAATATTAAAAAAGCTATACCTAATATAGATAATAATAATTTAAAATTAATTACCAAATCAATGTGGAACAATTATGGAAGAATATTTGCAGAATATATTTTTATTAGTCAATTTAGAATTGGAAAACTTGAATCTAAAATTAAAATTGAAGGACACGAAATTTTAGATGAAATTGTAAAGTTAGATAAACAAGTAGTATTCATCTCGGGGCATTTAAGTAATTTTGAATTAATGGCTATGTGCTTAGAAAAAAATGGAATTAAACTATCTGCAATATATAGGCCATTAAATAATATTTTTTTAAATTTTATTATGGAAAAAATTAGGAATAAATATATTTGCAAGTATCAAATAAAAAAAGGAATTGGGGGAATAAAAAAATTGATTAAATTAATGAAAAATAATTTCTCCGCTGCTCTAATGATTGACCAAAGAGTTTCGCAAGGTATTTTGTCAAATTTTTTTAAAAAACCTGCCTTAACAACAACAATACCGGCTCAACTTGTAAAGAAGTTTAATATTCCTGTAGTTCCTATATATATTGAGAGAGTTGATGAGATTGAGTTCAAAATTGTAATAAATAAACCTATAGTATTCAATGAAAATTCAAGTATTCAAAAAATAACAGATGATTTGAACTTAATTTTAGAAAAGATGATACTAGAAAAACCAGACCAATGGATTTGGTCCCACAATAGGTGGAAATAATTTATATTAACTTTTATCTTCTCTTTTTTGAAAAGCTTCTTTGTAAGAAAAATATGCCTCTTGCAATTCAACATTCCAGTATGTCAAATTTTCTAGATTAATTTTTTTTCCCGATACCGCACATACAACATAATCTCCAGGCTCTATAATCTTAAAATTATTTGGTAAATACTTTATTTTTGCTAATTTTTTTATCATTTTTAGTTTATATACTTTTATATGAAAGTTGGAATAATAGGAAGTGGTGGAAGAGAACATGCTATTTGTCATAGCTTAAAAAAATCAAATAAAATAAATAAAATTTATTGCTTTCCTGGCAATGCCGGAACTTCCAATATTGCAGAAAACATAAATATTGAGGTAGAAAATTTTGAAAAATTAAAAAATTTCATAAAGGAGAATAAAATAGATTTAATTATTGTGGGACCAGAAAAACCATTGGTTGAAGGTATAGTTGATTACTTGGAAAAATTTAATATTAAAGTTTTTGGTCCAAATAAATTAGCATCTCAATTAGAGGGCTCAAAGATTTTTACTAAACAAATTTGCGAAAGATTCAATATTCCGACAGCTAAATTTGGAATTTTTGAGACAAAAGATGAAACTAAGAATTTTCTTAAAAAAACTAATTATCCTACAGTAGTCAAAGCTGATAATTTAGCATCAGGTAAAGGAGTATACATTTGTAAAGATGCAACTGAGGCTGAAGTTGCTATAGATGAAATATTTGATGGTAAATTTGGTAAGGCCAAAAATATATTAATTGAAGAATTTTTGAAGGGTGAGGAAATGAGTTTTTTTACAATTCATGATGGAAATAATTTTAAAAGTTTCAGTACAGCTCAAGACCACAAAAGAGTTTTTGAAGGTGATAAGGGTAAAAATACTGGAGGTATGGGTGCATACTCACCTTCGAGACTTATTAATAAAGAACTTGAGCAAAAAATTATAAACAAAATTATCAAACCTACATTAAGGGGTTTAAAAGATCTTGGCTCAAAATATAAGGGTTTTTTATATGCTGGGCTCATGATTGTAAAAAATGAACCATATCTCATAGAATATAATGTCAGAATGGGGGACCCAGAATGTCAAACAATAATTCCAAAATTAAAAAATGATTTAAGTGAAATTTTTATAGCCTGCTGTGACGAAAAACTAAATGAAATAAATTTAGAATGGCACAGTAAAAAAAGTTTATGTATCGTCATATGTTCTAAGGGTTATCCAGAAAAATTTAAGAGAGATGTTGAAATAGAAAATTTAAAAAGTATTACACTTCAAAATAATGAGTTTATTTTTCATGCAGGCACATCAGAAAAAAAATCTAAAATTTATGCTACTGGTGGGAGGGTTTTAAATTTTGTTTGCCTAGCAGATGAATTTAAAGAGGCTAGAGAAAATATAATTACTAAAATAAATAAATTAAATTGGAATGGCGGTTTCTTTAGAAAAGATATTGGTTATAAGGTCATTGATAAATGAGAATAATATCTGGAATTTTTAAAAGTAAAAAAATTTTACAACCAAAAGATATAAAAACCAGACCTTTAAAAGATTTAACAAAAGAGTCTATATTTAATATTATTATTCATTCAAATAAATTTGAAATTAATTTTAGCAATTCTACAATATTAGATTTATTTTCTGGTGTTGGTTCATTTGGATTAGATTGTTTGTCTCGAGGCGCAAAAAAAGTAATATTTGCAGAAAATTACAAGGGAGTTTTGCCAATTCTAAAAAAAAATTTATTAAATTTAAGACCCATATCTAACTTTGAAATTATTGAAAGAAATATTTATGATGAAAATTTTTTTAAAATTTTTAAAAAAAAATTTGAAATCATCTTTCTTGACCCACCTTTTAAAGATGGAAATATTAATTCACTGCTATTAAAAATCAAAGATCATAATATTATTAACAAAAATGGTATTTTAATTTTACATAGACACAAAAATAATAAAGACAAATTTACAAAAGATATTTCAATAATTGAGGAAAAAAAATATGGGGTATCGAAAATATATTTTTTAAAATTCTAAATTAAAATTTTTTTTGTCTCTTTTTTAATCAGCTCTACTGAAGGCTGATCATAAGGATTAAGGTTAAGGGATTTGCCCAGTAAAATAGTTTCTAAAATAAAAAAACAAAATAACTCTCCTAATGTTTTTTCATTCCTTTTTTTTATTTCAAAACTTCTAAATGGAATATTTTTTTTTTTAAAAACATTTTCGGAAGCTTTTTTTTGTGAATAAATAATATCTGACAATTTTTTATTTTTTAAAAAACTTTTAGAAGACAAAATGTCTATATTATTTATTTTAAGAGATTTATTTTCGTGAACATAAAAAAAGGTGAAAAAATTATTTTTAAAGCCATCTAAATAAAGTTGCATTACACTGTGATTGTCTTTTGGCATACATGACACAATTGGCAATATACCTGACCCACTTTTTCCCAGACTTTCTGCAACCAATTGTTGATACCATTTAAATAAATTTTCTGATTTTTCATCATAATTAATTATAATTGAATTATATTTTTTATTTTTAATAAAATATAAAATTGAATTTACGTTAGATATTAAAGCATTAAGAAATTTTTTATTTTTTACTAAAGAATTATACTGCCTAAAATCTCTAGGATTAAGTCCCATTAATTCTGCTGGCAACATACCAACTTCCGATAATACTGAATATCTGCCTCCAATAAAATTATTATGATGTATGATCTCAGCTTTAAGTTTTTTAGCTAAAAGATTAAGATAATTCTCTTTATTTTCTGTGATAAAAATATTTTTATCTTTTTTTTTTATATGAATATTTGAATTTACTATCGTCTCTATGGTGTTTCCAGACTTAGAAACAATAAGATTTGTATTTTTTTCATATATTTTTTTTTGATCATGTGAAAGGTTGTCAATAAATAAAAATTTTTTTTTAATTTTACTTTTTAAAAATGAGTATATCGTTTGAATACCTAATGTTGAGCCACCCATTCCTATCACCTTAAAATTTAATAATTTTTTATATTTTTGTATTTTTTTTTTTGAGTAACTATCTAAGTAGTTATTACCCAAAGAATGCAAAATATGATTTTTTTCTTTTAAGAGAGATGAAAGTATTTTCTTGGTTTTAGTAAAATTTTTTTTAATTTTAAAATTCTTATAAATTATACCAGTTGTAAGCATTAATTATTTTTAATTTTATCTAGAAGATTTTTTTCAAAAGTTAAATCAGAATTTTCAATATTATTACTTTCGAGGTTGTCAGTATTATTTTTTATGAGACTTTTAATATTACCATCATCAACATCATTTTTTGTTTCGTTGTCTTTAGGAATTGGTAATTCATTATATCCTGGAGGCATTACTAGTGGTGATTTTTTTTCAACTAAAAATTCATCACTATTGTTTTTTTTATTATTAGTAAAAGCTTCTTCTACAGTGCCACATGAATTTAAAGTTATAATTAAAACTGCTAAAAGAAATATGTTTAATAGTCTCATTTTAATTATTTTCTTTATTATTAATAAATTCTAACATTATCATAAATATCACTCCTAGTGTAATGAATATATCTGCTATATTAAAGATGAACCAATGAAAATTTCCTACATGAAAATCTAAAAAATCTGGCACAGCCTTATAAAGTATTCTGTCAAAAACATTACCCAATGCTCCCCCAAAGATCATTATTAATGCAAATTGCTTTAAACCAGAACTTTTTATTATCATCACCAAAATAAAAAAAATTATTAAAATAATTAATATTGTTAATAAATTGTACAAACTTGCTTGATCAAAAGATAAAAGGCCAAATGCGACCCCATCATTCCATATCAAATTAATATTTAAAAATTTTGAAGAGAATATTTTGGATCCAAGAAATTTCTTATCTAAATAAGCTACATAAACTTTAGAAATTCTATCAAGTGAAAAAATTAGTAGAACTAAAAATGAATTTATTAAAAATTTTTTATCTAGATTTTTCAAATTCATTAAGGGTGTCTTGGACAAGGACCTTCATTTATTTTCCAACAAACAGGGCACTTGGTTCCCTTTGCTTTGGTAGTGATTGCTGTGGTATCAGTATCATCTTTATAATCAACTTCAGCTTTAGATGTAATACAGAGTTCAGAAAAATTTACATTTTCTGTTAGATTTTTTAATTTTTGACTTAATTGTATTTTTAAATCCGCCTCTAAGCTTGATCCAATTTCTTTACTAGCTCTTTTTTCTTCAATACTTATATTGCAAATATTTCTGATTTTAATTAATTCGATCCATTTTTCACTAAGATTTTCGTTTTTAAATTTATCTGGAAATTCTTGAAATTTTTCAAGGTGAATGCTTTTTTTATCTTTAAATAATAATTTAAAAATTTCTTCGGTTGTAAAAGACAATATAGGAGCGAACCATTTTAAAAGAGAATTTAAAATTATGTTGAGAAGTGTAATTGTTGATTTTCTTTTTTTTGAATTTATTGGATCGCAATAAAGATTATCTTTTCTTATATCAAAATAGAACGCAGATAAATCAACAGTACAAAAATTTAATAGCTCCTTATATAAATTATGGAAATC
>MDTG01124227.1_pt1 | contig 10213 bp, 4 predicted proteins | sample 811421 | NCBI WGS metagenome assembly MDTG01 (sample SAMN05326645, study PRJNA326480) | marine metagenome | isolation source: seawater | place: Pacific Ocean: South East | collected 2011 | reverse complement strand
GGTCACCGGTGCTGTGATCGATCGAGAAAATTTTGTCCACGGTAACATCAGTTGTTGCAATTTGCAAGGAAGCACCGACAAGGTCCAGGCCTGCACTTTGAATTTTACCTTCAGCTTCTATCGTGCCTTTCGTTTGCACGTTCCCGGTCGTGTCGACGACGAGCTTGTCGCTATCAATCTTCAAACCACCGTCCAAGTTGGCAAGCCCAGAGGCCGTGAAATTATTCATTGTCGCATCGCCTGTCTGTAAGGTTCCAGACGTGACTTTGCCGGTCGCGGTAATGTCGCTCGCACCGCTGATTGTTCCGCTGAGCACTGCGCTGCCAAGCTTTGCTTCACCTGTCACGTCGATCGTTGCACTCGTGATGTTTGCGCTGACCAACAAGTCTGAGGCCGATAAGCCAAGGAAGGCAGCTTTGCTAGGAGCCGTGTCGCCGATGACGACGTTGTTAATCTTGCCAGACTGCAAGTTGACGTTGCTGTGCGCATGGTTGTTGTGGTCCAAGGTACCGGTCAGCTGCGAGATGTCTGCGTTCGTCGCCGTGACATACTGCCCGATCAGCTGGCCCTGCGAGACGTCGAGGATACCACTGATTTTCAAGGTCGCGCCTGCAGCGACGTTCGAAGGCCCGCTAATATCGATGCCACCGGTGGCCGTGGTTTTACCTGCTATTTTGACGTCACCAATGATCTCAGTGTTGCCGGTGCCGTCGGCTACCATAACTTTGTTGTCGATGTTGATGCCTTTGTTGAACGTGGCAACACCGTCAACGATCAATCTGTCTTTGATGTGCGCGTAGCCATCTGCAGTCAAGGAACCTGACGCAGCGTCCATGGCCAAGGTAGTCTCGCCAGAAAGCTTGTGCAGTTTGACGTCCCCGCTGCTTGTGTAACTGCCTTTGCTCTTGACGTTACCAGTCACATCAATGTTGAACTTGTCGGTGTCAATGTCAAGGCTCGAAGCTTCGATGGAGCCACCAAGTTTCAATGACCCTTTACTTTCAATATTACCAGTATTGTCCTCGATCGACACGCGGTCGCCGTCCATTTTAAGGCCTCCGTTTATACTGAACTGACCAGAAATTTTCGCGTCACCGTCGATGCCAATCAATGACATGTAACCGATGGACACAGCATCGCCAGACGCGGTACCGCCTAAACCTAGGACCGATGCGCCAGACACGTCAAGGGTAGCACCGTCTTTGACGTCGATCTTGCCACCAGACATGATTTCGATGGAGCCAGCATCTTCAACGCGAAGAGTGCCTTTCTTGTCGGCTACGCCAGCAGCGTTGGTACCGATTTGCAAGACAGCGCTCTGCTGCACCGTCATGCCGCCGAACTGCAACTTGTCAATCTTGAGATTGATCGCATCCAGCTCGCCTTCAAGATCAGCCTGTGCAATCTGTTTTAAACAATGTGCAGAATTTGCGCCACTTTTGCAACAGTTACTATTCTGGTAAACATAGTCGATCTGGCTGCATTTAATATCAGACACAAGAGAAGAAGATCCAAGGCCGAACAACAGGAATAGTGTAAAGACGAGGAGTTTCATTCTATCTTATATGTATGCAAGAGGACTTATATATACTGTTTCTCTATTTTTGTAGGCTTTCACATCGTTACGAAAAATAAACTATATGTAGTTGCAATGGTCGATGCAATATCATGATCGTCTGGTCGCTGACCAGCGCCTTCTTAACGTTCGAGGAGGTCCTCTGCCTTGCTTTATGCTCTAAAGCACTGCAAAAGGCGGAGGAACAATTGTTCGAATACTTTTTTTTCACGGCGCGAAAAAACATTGATGAGCACTGGATGAACCTATTTATGAGCAACAGTGAGATCCACCGACACCATGCTCAGGACGTCCTAGACTCGTTTCAAAACTGTGTCTTGAACAACAAGAAAAGCGACTACAGCTTCAAGACGCTTAGCTTGTTCCACCGCTTGAATTTTGTCTACTACCCGACGCCAGAGGTCGCCAAGCTCTGCCAGACGACCTGCCACAAGTTTGGGCTCCTGAAATCGCGGCCAAAGATGCTTGTCGAGGTGCAAAAGGTCCTGAACCTGCACGGCCGGCGTCGAGGCGACTACTACTCGATGAAGAACGTCCTGCAAAACAAGCTTGGCGCGATGGAGTCGCAGTGCAAGTCCCTGCAACACCTGAGCAACGAGATGGCACTGATCACTCGAAACATCAAAAAAGCAACGGAACAGAAAGATGTGCACTGGGAGCACCGCTGGCTGCGGATCAAGCGGCCGCACGCCGAGCTTTGCAACAAGTTTGAGGAGCTGCAGCGGATAAGGCAGCAGGTGACCAAGACTGCAAAGCAGGCCGAGAAGAAGAGAAAGTTGGCGAACAACGTGAATGCAAAGGTAAAGCGCATGAAGTTTTTCATGGACCAGCAGCGTAGTCTAGAGAGTATGTTTCTAAAAAGTATACGATAATTCTGTACCTTATACTATCTATTTAAACGTTTTATCTGTCGCTCGCCAAGCTCCTTAACTAAAGCATCCACCTTAAACTCAGATACCATGACGTAGTCGTGGAAGCGCAAGCACTTTTTTTTAATTTGAAGTGTATTTTTTTTCAAGCTGCTTTTTCGTAAGCTTTGGCATTTTGGCATCTTTGGATGCACTAAAATTGGATGACGTTGTCGTAGAAGGACTTGACCTCTTCTTGCTCGACCAAAGAAAAGTTTTCCTCCTTCTTCGGTGCTGGACGCCGGTAGACGACAACCGGGACATAGGAGACCGGCGCCAACACTAGGAAAATCCAAATCCACCAGAAGAAAATACCATTGAATAGCATGGAGAAAAAAAGTAAGAGAAATAGTATACTAAATATGTGACTGTAGTATATGAGTCGCATTGCCTATTTTATTTTAACTTCAAGGTTTTTAATATAGTGATTTTGAAACGCACGTGTCGTCGACATACCAACCACTGTGACGGGTCCACACCGTCAACCTGAACAATTTGAGAGAGTATAAACACTTTGAAAGAGTAAAATTATAGCATGGCTAACCAAAATAGAATATCCTACGGTTTTGCGCCGCCGGGGACCACGGAGCGTGGCTACGGTCCGAAAAAGCGCTTGCAGTTCAATTCGACCGCCTCGCCAGACGCACCGCTGCAATTTCAGCAGATCGTCCAATTGACGGTCGATGCCCGGACTTTTGGCACGGAATTTTCGAACAACTTTCAGCGCCACGATGTTGGGCACATGCAAATAGACAAAAGCAGCACCGAGAACTTGCGGCTCTGGCAGCTGATGGTCAAGGTCGCCTACGACTCGAAGGAGCAGTTCAATGCTGGTGCCTCGAAGAAGGAGAAGAAGGAACCAAAGATCATTGGCTTTCGAGGCCAATTGGAGGATCACGATTTCTTCGTCAACGAGCAGTCAAGCATTTACAATCAGTTCAGCAGCTTAGCGGCCGCCGAGGTCGAAACCTGGGCAGCCGAGCACGACTACCGCATCGTCAACCAAGAAACTTACATCGAGACATGGGAGGGTTTTACGGAGGAGGATGCTGCTGGCGAAGGCCGGGTCTTCAGCTTCATCGAGTCGATCCCGAAGAACTACGAGATCGAGGAGCTGCAGCACGCCGCGGCCTACCGCATATGGATCATTTTCGAAAGCGGCTGCGGCATGGACCTGAACGCGCAAGTCCGAGATGTGATCACGCCGCCAGAGAACCGCAAGAAAAAAGATCCGATCAAACATTTTGACCAATACCGCATGATCAACAACAATGAAAGTTTTCGGCAGCACGTCTCGAACAACCTATTTCGCGACGACGATGCCATCAAAGCGACAATTTCGATGCCGCTGACCGAGGAAGGCAACAAGATCTGCCCGACGCACATCCTGAACCCAAAAGCATGCTTCAACAACACGATCAACCACCTCTTTCGCGACGGTACCAGGAAAAACATCATCCCTGTGCTTTTTCCATCGAGCCAACCAGACCCAAAAGGCTTCATGGCCGAAAACTATTTGAACGGCAACAAGTTTATCGTTGCGGAGGACCAGCGCAAGCACATGATCGAGCTGACCTCGAGGGACTTGAACCCAGAAAACTTTATGAAAAAATACAAACCGGACGTCTGGCTGCACTACATTTTGCCAAGGCAATTGTCGAGCGTCATGCATAAGCATGCGAAGCTGACCGAGTCAGTCCGCGACGCGACTTACAACGTTGACGAAATATCGTCCAAGTTAGACGAGTGGAATATTGACATCACAAAAAACTACCAGTTCAACGGTCACGGCTATAAGGACATTTGGGCTGACAACGAAAACCATTGCGAAGGTCGCGCTGGCAAGGAGTGGGCCGAGGGCAACCACGACGTCATGCGCGTTCGGACGATCACGCACCACGAAGAAGTGCCGCGCTTCAACGACGAGATGAAGACAGCCAACAACGCGATACAGCGTTACAATGTCTTTATGAAGTATTTTAAAAAATCTTTGCAATCGTTTTCACGAGTCATCGTTCCCGAAGCCATCGTCGACAATGCGACCTTCTCGCTGATCAATTACCCAAACGAGCTGCGGGACCTGAATTACAGCACGACGATTGAGCCCGCCTGGAAGTTTACGGCATCGACGATGCAATTCTTCGACCTTTTTTTGAGCAAGATGGCCGCGAACCTCGAGTACGTTCGCTTCGTCGCGACGCAGCACTTTAAAATCATGCAAATGTGGCTCGGCTCTGGCTGCTCAAAATCCTTGATCCAAGAAAAGACGCACTACACGTTGCAAGGCCCCGGGCAGAGCGGCAAGTCGAACGCGATGAACCGCGTCAAGGAAATGAAAACGCCAGGCACCGTCCAAGAGCTGACGCACTCGAGTACCCTAGCCACGCTCGACATGGACTGCTTCAACACGATCGTCCAAGAGCACGAGCAAAACCCAAACGCCGTTGGCCAAGGCGGCAAGATGCGAAACAACGACCAGCTCAAGACCGCTGAGATACGGAAAAACATGAAGACGAACGGAGAGAACAGCACGACGCGCTTAGAGCGCAAGGGCAAAGATTCACCGATGCAAACGATTGTCCAAAACTCGATCCACTCAAAAGTCTTTATGGGCTGCACGAACAGGAAGCTTAGCGAGCGCGATGAGGCCTCGCGGAGCCGCGACTGTGAGCTTATCCTACCGAAAATTAGCCGCATCGGCAAGACGATCACGAGCTGCCGCAACGCTGAATCCTCTCAATCGCACGAGACTAAGCAGGCCGGGCTCCGCTTCCTCTACCTTTGCCGCATGTTTGACGTCTGGGAGCACCGCATCCGTGCTGGCCAAGACCAACCTTTGCTGATCCCCGAAGTCTCGACCCTAGTATGGACCGACGTCCTCGGGCACATGCAAGAGTACCTCAAAAAAGTAACAGACACCGGCAATATGGTTCGCGCGAAAGGTCGCATGACAAATACCCTGACGACGGTTATCATCATGGAAGCGTTTTGCATCCTGTTCCTTTTTGAGCCACCGAAAAAGCAGTGCGTTTTTTACATCAACGACGAGCGCATCAGCGAAGGCGAGCTTTACGACGCTTTGCTCGACAAGGAAGTCACTGAAAGTGGCCTGCCGGCGGAGAAGGAAGTCATGCTTTTCGAGGATGCTGAGGGCAATGCGACAAGCGTCGAGGCCAACGGCAACGGCTCGGATCCAAAGGCCTACGCCATCAACTTTGTCAAGGGCATCGTCAACCCGCTGCGCCAAAACACGATCGACCGCAGCCGCGAAGTCGCCAGCTTTCGTGTCGCCTGGGAGTTCGAAGACGAGTACCAGGAGCAAAAGAACTATGATGTCGGCGACGTCGTCAAGTTTCGCTACGAGAACATCATCTGGACGCTGCGCTGTGCCCGGGAGCCGAGCGTCGACCCTTTGCCAGGAAATTTTTGGCAGGAGGTCGAGCAACGCCTGCTCAGCGCGCCCTGGGACCCGAAGCGCCGCTACCGAAAGGAAGAGATTGTGCAGCACGGAGGCCTGCACTTCGAGTGCCAGAGCGACTGCAGCGGCGTCGATCCGTTGCGGAACACGGCCTGGACCTGCGAAAGCACCGAGATGGAAAGCTTGCTCGGCAAGTATTACGAGCAAAACTACGATTTGCAAGACGCCGTCATGCAGTACGACATCTCGAGCCTGCTCTACTGCACGATCCCGAACGCGATCACGACCTGCGGCATGAACCAGGACGAGATCTTGCCGCAGGGCCTGTCGAAATTCATCAAGCAGCTCTGCAAGTTTGCGAAGGAGAAGCTGATGGAGGTCGAGGACGGCGAGGCAAAGCGCTACAACCACTGCATGCCGAACAACAGGGACGGCGTGACGGCGTCGAAGAACCAGGTCGAGATCGACTACATTTGCCTCGGCGAAGATTACGAGTCTGGGATCACGAAACTGTTGCAGACGAACTTTACGCCGGGCTACATCGTCGAGGTCGACAAGACTTTCATCGACGACAGCTTTGCCGAGGTGCAGAAGCAAAAGACACAGCACGTCAAAAAGTTGCCAGACACCGTGAGGATCAAAAAACGTTTTTTTCGAATCCAGAACACGATGCACGGGATCCGAGAGACCGAGTGCAGCGCCCAAGACGCGATGCGCGAGGGCAAGCTGAAAGACGGCTACAGCGAGAAGGAAGAGTGGCAGCACTGGAAAACGACTGTCGATGCCGACGGTAATTTTAACGGCGGCTGGAAAGAGTTTGACATGGAGGAGATACGGATCGACTACGACAGACCAGAGAAGAGGAAGATACAGATCAAGCGCGTCGGCAGCCAGTGGCGCTACTACGTCTACGTCCCATGGGTCTACGAGGTGACGCGCTCGCAGGACCGCGACCCTTTCGTCGATGCCCTGAGCTCCTACAAGTTCAAGAGCAACGACGCCGACGAGCGCATGGAAATCCTGCTCGGCACGCCCTACGAAGGCCTCGTGACGACGAGCAGCGGCGAGACCAAGACCTGCATCCCGTGGGTCAGCAATAAGGTCGTCCTGGAACCGTCGCTGGAGCGCAAGATCATCTACAAGAGCGGGCAGGTCATCCCAGAGGCCGCCGACATCATCAACATGCATCGCTCGCAGTGCGAGGTGCCGGAGGAAGAAGTTTTGACGGACCATTTTGACCAGTACGCCAACCTGCACCACCAAAAGACCAAGATGATGAACCCGCAGCTGCAAGACGTTTTGCTCGACAAGGCCTTTGCCGAGCACTTTAAATACTGCTGCAAGTACACGTTGCTCAAGGAGGCGCACGCGATGCAGGCAGCGAAAGGAGGCTACAAGATGCAAAATTTTCCAAGGCAGCTTGCCGACCAGGGCTACAAGGACCAGATCAACCACCAGAAAAGAAAGAAGCGCTCGGCGAACGAGGTCGTGCCGAGCAACCCGAGGAGCGTCGTGCCAAGAATATTCCCAGTCAACTTTAGCAACATACAATAAGTGCAAAGAAAGATGCAAGACTCGCTGATGTGCAACAAGGAAAAATACTCGGACAACTGGGAGACACCGCCAGAGTTCTACGAGCACCTCTTGCCGCTGGTCAAGGACTACAAGATATGGGAGCCGTTCGTCGGCGTCACGCACCGGTCGACGAAAGCGATGCAAGCCTTGGGCCTCGACGTTCTCGAAACGCCAAATGATTTCTTCGACGTTGTCAAAAAGTGGCCAAGCGACGAAGGCAAACCAAGGCTCTTGCTGTCGAACCCACCATTCTCGCAGAAATTCAAAGTCCTGGAAGCCCTGGTCGAGGCGCAGGAGGACGGAGAGGTAAAACCGTTCATGATACTGCTGCCGAGCTGGGTCTACGCATCAGCGACATGGAGAAAATTGGTCCGCAAGAAAAAATTTAAACCACAGATGTACGTGCCGACGCTTCGTTTAAACTTTTTCAGCCCTGTCGATTTTAAGCAAAAAAAAGCAACGAGCTTCGATAGCACCTGTATTTGCTACGGAATGACGGGGGAGCATTGGGAGACAGGCTTGTGTTACTATTAATTTAGACTACTATATGTTTACTATAAAATTAATGCTATTTACATGCTAATTGTATTGTAGAAGAGGAAAAGCATATAAATGGATCTCTAACACTTCAACATTTTTTGTTTCTACCGACCTGTGCAGACACACGGAGACACTGACACACTTGTAAAAACGTAAACACAAACTTATATGCAATTCCAAGACGAAACCACGAAGACCCAACAAATGTCGAATCAAATCCCTATTCACCACGGCGAAATCAAACACCTCGACCGTTGCAAGCGGCGCTTCGTTGACGACGACGACGACTTTGACCCTGAAAACGGCTACGTCCTCTACTTCATCAACGATAAAGTTGACATACGCATCGGTGATTCTTGGAACATGGTCTACTTTCAATCATGGGACAAGGAGATCGTTTGCGACATGGGCGGCTACGGTGGCGGCACCTGCCTGCTCGGCCAGGGCATCCAAGACTTGTGCCAAGCCCTCAAAACGCTCTACAACGACTTTCACGAGTTCGACTACCGACGCATCGTTGTCGAGCGAAAACTATGGAAGCAAGACCAGACGTTTGTCAGGGAAGCCGAGCGTCGTGGCGCCGAGGTGATTCTAGTCATTTAAACAATAATTTAAAATAATAATAATTTAAGACTCTTCGCTCAAATCAATCACAAAGACCTCCATAAGGTCGCGCGGCTCCTTCATCGAGGCTTCCATCATAGCCCTTATGTCGCGAAAGACTTTTCGCTTCTTTTCCAAAACTGGCAAGCCGAGCGCCCGCAACGTTTGATTTTTATAACCATGCTTGTAAAAGTGATTCTTCTGGCAGAGTGGACATTTCGAGTTTTTCTCCAGCCAGGTGCAGATGCTGTGCTCTTCAAAAGCATGGCCACAATCTAAAGTGACTGGATCAACCATCGTTTTGTGCAATATAGGGCACATCGAAGCGTTTTGCACAGTTTCTTGCAAACTTCGTACCGAATCTTCGAGGTGTTGCACGTAGGTTTTTGGACCGACGACGCGGTGCTTCTGCTTCTTCACGTAGATTGGGTCTGGCTCAACCTCGATGTCAAGCATCTTGATCGCTGCATCGCGGCACTTCAAGCCAGTTCTCGACAATGATTTCACAACAAGACTCATCAGTTCACACTCTTGCCACGAGTTTGGCGATCGTTTCAAATAATCAAAGCAAAATGTCTCAAGCATTTGCGACGAAAACGTTTTCTGCACCCGGGAAAAGATAAGTTCGAGCAACTCTGCACGAAAGGCAATTTCAACGCAATCCATCTCGTGTACCAACATAAACAAGTTGAAAATGTTTTCCTTCTTATGGAAAATTACACCTTCCATCTCTTTTTTAAATGTCGTGTGAACATAATCTGCAAGTTGACACTGCTCAGTGTACCAAACAAGTATTGTTTCGTCCTGACAGAGCAATTTTATCGAATCGTAAAACTTTCGGCTTGGATCCATCATGAATTTCAAGACAAAGATATCCCTCTTCATCTCAACATCTTCAACAGTAAAGATGTGCTCATAAAAACGCAAGGCAAGCCGCGTTTTAAACATTATGACATAACAATGCCATTTCGACTTCGTAAAGACAATATCCATACGCCTTTTTATGGTCCGCAGCAACTCTCTTGAAGTTCTACCGACTTGTTTCTCTTTTATATCCTTGTAAAAACCATTAAACATCTGCATGCCGGTGTAGTAACATTGAAAGGCGTCAACGGCCAGGAAAACTTCGTCGCACGCCTTGTGCTCGTAGATCAAATTAAAAATAAAAAGAAGCTTCGACTCCAACGTCTTGTGCATAGTTGTTTTAAACAAATTGTCAAACGCAGCGTCGACATCCGACTTGTAGGATTGCATAATAAAGTAAAGCTGCGCGACGTCCAGCAAGCGCAAGCAGGTGTACCATGTGCTTTTCGGGTTTTCTATAAAATTTAACTTGATGATCAGGTTTTCAAGAAACTGCGACAGCTCTTTGTATTCCTTCTTGACGACGTAGCTCAAGGCGTCTTTCCAAAACAAGAACGTGTTCTCCTGCGCCACCTCGGGGTCCCAGTCTTGCTCGACGTCGTTTGCCTTGTTCAAGGCCATGAAAATCTCCAAGCTCTGCCTCGCGTCGCGAAATTGTGCGTATCGTTCCTTGACTTGCTGCTTCAACTCCGAGTCTTCCGACAACGAGTCCAAGAGCACATCGTCCTC
>MDTG01061288.1_pt1 | contig 10213 bp, 9 predicted proteins | sample 811421 | NCBI WGS metagenome assembly MDTG01 (sample SAMN05326645, study PRJNA326480) | marine metagenome | isolation source: seawater | place: Pacific Ocean: South East | collected 2011 | reverse complement strand
CTCCAGTCTCCACTTAGTCGGACTTGATGCTCCCAGATGATGGGGGCTTTGTTGCCTTCGGTCAGAAAGATAATTTTTCTTTCTTCCCCCTTCGGCATCCAGTAGCGAAGGTTCGATGACCCTCTAGAACTTTTGTTGTCTGAACCGAGGCCGGTGTTTAGCCCGCCCTCAGATTCCCAAGGCTTACTCATAACAGATCTCCTTTTAGAGATTTAAAAATGGAAACGATCTTTTCTTCCGGCATTTCGCCTACATCAAGATCACGGTCTCCCCAGGTTGCTCGTCGCAATCCATAGGTATTAGCTAGTTGCTGCTGGGCCATTTTGTAGCCCGCTTCACCAGCTGAATCTTGATCGTACCAGCACTGTATATTCTTGTCCAGGCCCGCCAGGATCCCCGCTTGAATCTTTGTCATCTCGGCCCGCCATGTACACACCACGCTAGCACCTAGCTGCTGCATCGTCGGCCACGCCCGCAGCATGTCGAAGAATCCTTCGACGACCACCACGGTCGAGTCCTCGGGACGAACTTTGTGAACGCCCCCCAGGGTATTGCCCGCAGGGAATCCCAGATAATTCCAGTACCTCGGCTCGCCCTGCTTCAGCAATCTGCCCACCGCACCGACTAAGCTTCCGCTCTTCTGCCGGACTGGACACAGCACTCTGTCGGCCCGACCGTCATAGCGAAGATCGAACTCCGTGCAGACCTCCTCGGACACCTTGCGAAGTTGAAGGTAATCCCTTGCTCTGTCCGATGCCCACGCCGGAGTCCATCGATCAAGGATCTCTTCGTTGAGGACCGTGAGCATGCCGCCCTTGCTTTCAGAAAACCAGTCGTCCATCCCGTGGATGCTGTCGATCTGGCTGGTCAGGGTGGGCTTGTCGTCTACCGCCAGCTTGTTAGCTAGCTGCTTGATCTCCTCGTTGCCCTCGAAGTGTCCCAGCATGTCCACAAGTTGCCACAGCCTGCCCTGGTTCTTGCAGGCGAAGCATTTGAACACCGTCCACTTCCCAGGATCCCCGTAGCGGATCGAGAGACTTGGGTGGCTGTCTGACCCCGACTTGTGCGTATGTCCGGCCAGGATGCATGGGATCAGGATCTGGTTCGGCCTGCTGGCTGAGATCCCGCTGGTGTCCACACCCATCTTGTCCAAGACGACCATCAGATCGTTAAATGTCATTTCTTCGTCAGCTTAATTTTTAGGAACCTAGCAAGGCCACGCATGTCCTCGCCTGCTTCCCCCTTTGTACTGTACGGCCCGACCCAGCGGAACCGGCTGTCCTTCTTCTCAAAGGGTCCAACGTAGTATCCTCGCTTACCTTTCTTAATCTTCAGCATAAACTGATTCCTTGTTGTAATAGCCCCCCTCAACAATCTCCGTCTCGTACTGGGCATTGATGATGTTCTGACGAAGCTCCTCCAGAACTTCTTTGAATAGTTTGTCGCATCTCTGTTTGGCTAGCTTGAACTCTTTGCTGTTCTCGCCGTACTGCATGTCGGCCCGACACACGCCCTTGCTGCACTCCCGCCATTCGTCAAATCTCTGGGGCATCTCCACCTGGAGAGCGGCCCCCTTCTTAGTTGCGAACAATAGTAATTGCTTATCACTCATCTCCCCATGCCTCCATGACTTTCTTGTCAAAGCGATCATTGTCCTCCATCGGATCAATGCTTCCCCAGGAGAACGGACCCCCTTGGAAATCGTGCCTCTCAATGTCCCCGCTCTTGCGGTCCACTACAAAGCAGAGCCATTCGATGTTGCCCTTCGAGTCCGTGAACTTGACATCGATATGGATGTCATCCGTTCCTTCGTCGTCAAGGAGAACGACATCGTCCATGACGATCTTTCGCCTCGTTGCCAACAGGAGGAAAGGCATCGCAACTCGGAAGAGAACTCCGATGCGGAGTTGGTCTTCCGTAGGATTATCTGAAAAGACTTTGATGCCTCCCATGTCCGTCATCAGTTCCGTTCGGACGCGACCCTCTTTCATTAGCGAAATGTTGTTAATCATAGCTTAGGTTCCTTGTTTCAAAGTTTTCGTTTTGTCTGCTCTTATTATACCGCTATCGGAAATCTTGTCAAGTAAAATCTCAAAAGTTTTTTTTCCCGCCTCCCTTAAAAGGGAGGATCGGGGGCATCCAACAATTGCTGTCGTCGCATATCTTCCTCGAATGCCGCACGGCACTCGTCGCAGAGTTCTTGATGACAAACAGGAGTCTCGGGGCAATCGCAACTCGGTGGCTCCTCACCCATACGCTCCCAGCACTCGTCTTCGGGATGCGGTACAGGGGGTCCGGTGTAACTTGAATTCTTGTGCCACACATCTCGGTCAGTAAGAATCCACGGTTGCTCGGGATGCAACTGACCTAGCTCGCGGGCTTCTTCACGATCCCAATCGCCAGGAGTCGCATAGGTGAAATCTCGGTGTTCTTGTTCGGCTGGAGAAAGCATTGGTTTGTTCCTTGTTTCAAAGTTTGTTGCTCGCTTGTATGTCTCTTATTGTACCTTTATCGGTTACATTGTCAAGTGAGATTTAGAAAAAATCAAAAGTTTTTTTACCCCTTGTTTTATAGGCTAAAACGAGACAGCCGGACTGGACGCAGGGCTTGAGGTAGAAGGTGCAGACATCGGCACTTCGGAGAAATCCATCTCCGTTGTGTTCCAGTTGATCTTCAACTCACCGGCATGATCACCAGCGTTGTCTCTCATTTTGAGGACGTGAATTTCCATCTGGTTGATAAGCCTGAGATCCTCATTCGCGTAGAGTCCGAGAACCACGTCTGGGTCAATGACCCATTCTTTTCCGTAGCGGACACCCCAGGCTCGCATGTGCGGACCTCGCTTTTTTTCTCGGCCAGTCTCATTGGCATCCCCTTGTTGGGTCGAGACGATCCACGGTATGTCGGTTGCTTCCGCTGAAATCTGCAAGTGGCGAACGATCTCGACTTGCTGTTCCCACGAACCTTTTTTTCCGACAACTTCAAATCGGTAGCCGCCGTCGATGAAGAGGATGTCGGGCCGGTGTTCGAGTACAAAGTTTGTTGCGTCATCCACCGATTTAATGAGCATCTTGTCGGCAAGTAAGATGTCTCCAGATCCTTTAGTATCTCGTCTAACTTTCGACTTCCAATCTGCTTCGGCTGCAACATCTAAATCTCCATCTCGAAGTTTACGGAATGGTATCTGATATTGTACCGCATCGAGTCGTCTGGCGATACGTTCTGCTGACATCTCCAAAGTTATGAATCCGACACGCTTCCCCAAACTTAGTGCGTTGTTTGCACACTTAGCTAACCACCAAGTCTTGCCTGTGTTCTGCATTGCCGTGACTACATTGAACGTACCATTCACCCACCCCTGGATGCAGTTGTCTAATCCTTCCCACGGAGTCGGGACGCCTCGATATCCTCCAAAGGATTTCAAAGAGTCGTAGGTGTCGATCCGGCGTTCACCGTCCTCTCGATAACTAACCACCGAACTTCTGCGGACTTGCTTTCGCTTGATCTGCATCGTGGCTTCCGACACGATCTTCAAAGCTTCGTCGGGATCTCGATCTTCTAACTTCTCTGCGGCCCGCCTTAGCTGGGCCTGCATCATCTTGCCCATCGACCGCTTGCGAACCACATCACAAATGTACTTGGGATTGTCTACCTCGTCGGGCAGATCCACCATGCAGTTCTCCTCAACCGACTTCCTAGAGGGCCAGTCGCCGGTATCCTTGATGTACTGCTTGATCCACTCAAAGGCTTTGCCTGCCTCCTCGAACAGATCGTCCCTGGTCAGGTGGTAGTCGGCCAGGATCCCCATGTCCTGGGCCTCGATCAGGGTGTTGATTAGTCGCAGACCTACGCTATCCATCAGATATTCATGTCCTTTCCGATATCCTTGCGGAAGTCGTGTCCCAGTACTTTGATCGGATAAGTGGCCTGATGTAACGCTGCTCCCATCGCGGGCCGGTTCCTCTCGATGTCCTGGGGGGTGTGGTTTGTTGTGATGATCGTACATTTCTCCTCGTCGATCCTGGCACGGACCAAGGCATCAACGGCATCCTCTGTCCACTTCATCTCTGCCCGCATGTAGTACTCGTCGATGACCAACAGGGGAGATGTCCTGGCTCGCTCGTAGCAAGTTAGCTCGTCGTCAAACATCTCCTTCTCGATCTGATACCTGGGAAGATCTCCGGCTGATATCCAGTACCCGATGACCCCCTGGGCTGCTGCCGCTTTCAGGCAAATGGATCCGATGGCAGACTTGCCGCTGCTGTACTCTCCGAACAGGAGGAGACCTGTCGGCTCCCAGACCTTGTTCACGATGTCGTCGCAGTACCGGACAATAGTGGACTTGTGACGGCAGGACTCTGGGATCCTGTCCAGTTCGGCCCGCCAGTGGCACTTTGGAATCCTGATACGCCTCAGATGTTCTTCAGTTAGTTGCATCTCCCCAACCTTCATCGGGTGCCTCCTCAATGCTTTGCGAGTCGGCTCTGGTAGCCAGTCCGCTTCGGTCAACTTTTTCTGTGGGAATCCCCTTGGCAATGTAGTTGCTTAGTCGATCACAAATCGATTTTGTAGCAAACAGTTGCAGCTGGGGATAGTCCATGTCTAACTTCAAGGGTTTCTTAATGCTGTCCCAGTTCTCGAACGTCCAGGTGACAACTTCTTTAGCAGAGTCCAGATCTCCGCAGTACTTTATAAATCTATTCGCGTATACAAACTTTATCCTGCGGTCGTCAAAGGTGGGACGAGTCTTATACAATCGCTGAGTTTCATTGACTATGTGATTGACAATAGTCGTGCTGGCTTTTTCATCTGAGACCAAACCACCTATGGTGTCATCGACTAATTTTCTTTTTGCTTTCGACGAAATCCGTACACGCTTGACCTTGCTTTGTTCCGACTTTTCCTGTGCCAATGCACGGATCTGATCTAAGGTGCCCTGTGGTTTTTCTTTAACAGGAGGAGGCTCGGGGATGTCAGAGTACCAAGTTATCTCGATGCCGTCTTTTGTGCCCAACTGTAGTGTGTCATCCGAGGATCGAATCCACTTGAGATCGGACAGCTTCCGTAAATGGGAAGCAACAGTTAGCTCGGGGATGTTGAGCCGTTCCGCAATCGTTGCGCAAGATAGCCCGCTGCACAACGCACCGGATGCTTTAGCCATGCGAGCGGTCACTGTCTCGTTTCGGACAATGTCGCTACGCATGCAAAGGTATACACAAATTTGCTCGGCTGTCAGAGGCAAAGGTTGAGCAAACAACTCAGCGGTGAATTTATCCATGTGTTAAATCGTGGTCTCGGTGAATAGCCTTACGTTAGAGATCTGTATTCTGTTTCCGACTCCTGTAGAGATGCCGCCCGTTCTCGAAGTTTTAAATCTAATCTTGTATTTCTTTGCTTCTGCAATTACAAATGTTGAACTGATGTTACTTCGCTGCTTCATTGTTGAAGGGGCACGGGTATCACTGTTCAAATCATTGTGCGTCCAGGTATCTACCAATCCGATGGTTAGCCCTCCAGTAGACGAATCGACATGGAGTTCTAGGTTGTCGAAGCCGCCGGAAATCATATCGTCCCGTGCATTAAATAGCAAGCGATAAAATCCAGCTTGCAGTTTTATCTCTTGCCAAATCTCTGCGGTCCCCCCAGGATAATCACCTCGCGGACGATTGTAGCCGTAGTCGGCCTGACCATCGTCTCCTGCAAGTCTGTCTAGAACATGACCTCGATAAGTAGAGTCAAAAGTTTGTAGGGTAATGTATCCGTCATCTATACGTGCCTCTTGCTTCTTTTGATACGGAATGTTGACACTGTATATGTTGATTCCGTCGATAGCGTCATTGGTATCGTGATCATTGGCTGAAGTAAGTTCTCCCGTATCGTTCAGCCTCCAGGTAATGTTGTTAGCTGTCACCGTGTGAATACACTTGTCACTATTGTTGTATCGACTAGTCGATCCCTCAACAGATACCCATTGCTTTGGTATGAATCCAGCGGCCAGGAAATCCGTAGATGTTGAATTGATTCCATTCTCTAAGAACGTGAGATCTGTAGCGGACAGAACTCTTGCTTGTGCGGCTTCGGTAGCTTCGCTCTTCCAATTCTTGCCATCTAGCTGACGAAGTGCAGGGTTGCCAAGAATGTTAGACGAAGCCGATGTCTTGCCTAGATCTTCAAACGATTCGACGGTAATCGACATCGTTGCAGCCGGACTCTTGTCGTAGGCAATTGATATAGAGACAACACGGCCCGTCACTTCTTCGGCACTGTAGGGAGTGTTGAACCTCACAACCCTGTTCAGTCCGACCTTCGGTGAGTACATCATGTCGATAGAATATCGACGCCTGTTCATTTTGGCTTCTTGTAATACTCGGGCCGCGATCTTCGTAGCTTGGTAACGGTGTGCAATGAACTCGTTTGTGAACTCCTGACCTACATACCCAAACTGGTCCCGAAGGAAACTGTCATGGGCTGTTCCTTGGATCTTGGTAGGATGTTCTTGTGTTTGTAGACCCACATCTTTTTCATGACCTCCTCGTTGCCCGCTGCCGCTTCCTGGTTGAATGATGCCACCGGACTCTCGTAAAGCTTGACGGGTCTTCTGGAGTGCTTCCTCCGCAGTCACCTGTGGCACCGCAGATTGACCTGTACCCCCGCCGCCTTTGCTGCCTCCTGCCTTTTCTGATTCTGCCGCTTTTTTCTCTTCCTCGACTTTATCTTCAAGAGCTTTCAGCTGCTCGGCCAGTTCATTCTGCTTGGACAAGATCTCGCTCATGTTCCGAATCGTCCAAGCATCTCGCCCTGTGATTACTTTTTGACGGGGAGCGGTTTCTTCCATTCTTACTCTACTGGAATCAAACCCTCCTGGTACTTTTATGTCGAACTTAATCTTGCGGATCTCGTCTTCTGCGACTTCTTCGGGATCGTCGCAAAAGAACTTGGGAGAAGAAAAAGCAGTCGGACTGAAGTAGTTATTCGGGAACCCTGCCCCGTCTCCTTCCATTCCGTCACCTCTTGCAACTCGCGGAGAGTTAGCCTGACGACACATCGCCTTGACACGCACAGGGTCAAACTCCAAGCCTCCCTCCCGTGTGGGCAGGAATCCCGATCCGTCTGATACATAGTCAGCGTTCTCCACGCTGGGGTAGTCTGAAGCCCGCCCTCCATGGGCTTCGTTGCACAGCCATTCACTACTGTCGTATTCTCGACCATGCTCAACTTCGATCAGCTTCTGAGCTTTCCAATGGGCATTGATAGCGTCCACGACCTCGATGACTTGGCACCATCCCGTATAGTAAACGTCCACTTGCTGTCCGATTACATCCACAAAGCATCCAGTGGTCTGGTTGTTTACATTTGCGTAGTGATTGAGAAACTCTGTTCCTCCCGATCCAGTCACCGGATCGAATGGTAAGTAGTGCAACTGTACGCAGTTCTTCATTCCATTTGCATATCGATTGTTGCCGCCGAATCCTTCAAATCTTTCGTTGGCTTTTATTACTATGGTGCCGTTAAGCCTCCATGGTTGGTTGTACGGCTGGATCGCCATACCAGGATGAATATCATCTCGACCCTTGTACTTATGACCGACCGGCAAGTGAACAGTGTTCGCAGTATTATCTAGAACAAGTCTGTTCCCCCCAGAAGGAAACGGTAAATTATCATCATTGCATTCGACGACACTCCCATGCCCTGGGTGATCTTCCTCATCCCCAGGTTCCGCTGACACAAACTTGCTGGGATCATTCTGGTTCATGAGTTCCAACATGCAGTGATCCCAAACTCTGAGAAACGCACCAGGATCTCCTGCCGCAGCACCTTGAGAATTTCCTACCGTGCCGCAGTTTGGTGTGCAACCGTACTGATATGCATACAAAAGATTTTCATACTCAATGACTTTCCTGTCCGCGATTGCAACAGTTTTTTGAGGTATTTCTCGGACAGGGATGATCATTTTTTTGTGACCACCTCCAGCACCTGCACCTCGACCTACCGCCTCAAACGGATTGGTGTGCATGACCGGAACACCGACAGCCTCGTCCAGATACGGACCATTTTGTAGCGTACTCATGTAAGAGAGTAAGCTGTCTCGGTCGCTGATCGTAAACTGTTCGACAGCAGAGTTACCTTTTAGGGTCACCTCTCCCACGCCTGAATCGTTTGCGTCACCCTGATCTGTGTTAGAGTCGTCTCCACTACCGCCGCAATTTTGTTCCTGCTCCGAGTCGGAGTTTGCACTTTGATCCGTGGCGTCTGTACTTTCTGCGGGTCCGTCTGCCTCTTCTCTATCTTTGCCCGATACCGTCACAACAGAAGGAGCGTCACCAATAGGAATCTCTTTGCTAACTGTGCGAATCAAAGCATCAGGGATGACATAATCAACAGAACTGGTGTGATCTTTCCACGGTTCTACAACCAAGATCCCAAACTCATTTGTGAATACGTCTGCACCTGCCACCTGGGCAAGCTTCCGCACGCACTCGATGATATTATCGCCATCGATAAAGCCGACAAATTCTTCGGTAGGACATGCAGAAGTGTCCCACAAAGAAGTGTGCAATGTAGCGATGTCATCGAGAACTTGCTCGATAGCAACTTTTACTGTAGACCCTGTGGTAACAAAATCCGTAAGATCTTTCTTTCTTAGACGAGATGTGAAGGACACGATGTCCAGTGATAGCTCGTTGCTTCTATCGTTCTCGGCCCGCCCGTGAGACTCGACCAAACCAAAGACATGTCGCCGTGCCCCACCTGCCTGAAGTTTAGCGTCTGGAATTGTAGATGGGGGAGCATTGGTGCTTGCAGTTTGCAAATCTGTACTGACTAACGAAGTGATGCCGCCCGCATTACTAACATCAATAAGTTTGACATCAAGAAAAGCTTCGACCGGAGACCAATTGATCGCACACGCTCGTTGAAGCAAGTGGTTGTCGCTGCTAAAAATCGCAGGGATTAGAGAAGCGTCATACTGCCCCTCTTCATTAGATAAAGAAAAACTTGCAGAGTAGTCACCATCAATGGAGGCAGACACCTCCCAACTGATGATGTTGTTGTGCAAACTACTAGCGAACAACCCGTCCGACATTATTGGAATCCTTCCGGTAGCGTGGTCTCGGCATTCTCTCCAAAGTTCCAAATCTCATGGGACATGTCTTTGGAAACAAGTTTCTCCTTGGCAATGTACTCAAGGTCGTGCCGTCGAACTCCCCCCAAATCCTTCAAGAGGGTCTCTATATCTCCAGGCTCATTATACTGGGTTTCTCGCTTGTACACAGTCTTATTTCGGATGATCAGCCATTCGTGATTCTGGATCTTGGTAGCCGCCGTGACTACGTCATCCCAATCCCAATATGTGAATGTGTCATTGACCACGATGATGTCCGCTTTCGGCCATGATTTGTCCACCGGCTGCTGAAGAATTAGCTGCCTAGCCTGTTCGTGGCTTCGAGCGTGAGCTTCAAGATCCGGCTCCAAGCCTTTGATATTGATGCCCCTCACCTGACAATCATTCACGAATCTACCGTCTTGTGACCCCACCTCGAAGACGAGAGGCTGACTCTTGTCGTCAACCAGTTCCTTCAGCATCGTGATCAAGTGGTGACTTTGATAGTCGATCCAGAGTTGATGATTGTACCCTCGCCAGTGCTTGTACCATCTATCTTTGTACGAAAGGATCCGATTCCGACCGAACAGGTCACACCATTTGTCGATGATCAGCGATGACGAGTATCTCCCTCGGGCATGCTCCTCGTTTACATCTAGAATGCCATCCCGCTGCTCGTCGGTCAGAGTAAACAGAAAATGACAGACTCGGTTCGCCATCTCCTTCACATCAGGAACGTGATACAGCACATGTCGAGGTGCCTCGGTCATCGCGGGGGTAACCCTGCACGGACTGTCCTCGGGAAACAACTCCGGCATTGTGGTCGTATCGTTGACGACCTGGAGACACCCACTGAATGCAGCCTCGACAGTCGGGATGCCAAACCCTTCGCCCTGAGAACAAGAGACACGAATATCACATCCTTTGTACAACTCACACAACTCTTCTCGGGTCATCGGGTTGATCCAATCAAAGTCGGTAAACACAATGGTCCCCGGCTTTAGCCCGTACACCACCTCTAGCTCGGGAATGTTGTAGCCATTGATAGGAGCGGGGGCGTCTTCTTTCTTTCGACAGTGAGCCAGTAGCTTGACTCTTTTTGTAGTTTTTCTT
>MDTG01048291.1_pt1 | contig 10213 bp, 10 predicted proteins | sample 811421 | NCBI WGS metagenome assembly MDTG01 (sample SAMN05326645, study PRJNA326480) | marine metagenome | isolation source: seawater | place: Pacific Ocean: South East | collected 2011 | reverse complement strand
TTCAAAATATTTTAAAAGTTTATCGTAATTTCTCAAATTGATTTTTTTTTTATCTATTGTAATTATTTTTTTAAATCCTTTAGCTTTTAATTTTCTATGAACTGCACTTCCAACTAAACCCTTATGTCCTGCTAAAAATATTGAACTATTTTTATCCATCTACAATTTTTTTGCTTTTTCGATATCAGAATCTATCATGTCTTTTACTAAATCTTTTATGTCATATTTAAATTTAAAGTTTAGATCTTTTAATGCTTTTCGGGAGTCACCTTTTAAATATTCAATATCTGCTGGCCTAAAATATTTCTTATCAACTTTTATTAGTAATTCTCTTTTTTTACCTTTAATAAGATATGCTTTTGTTTTAAGTCCTTTTCCTTCCCATTTAATTTTTATTTTTAAATATTTGCAGCATATATTAATAAATTCTTTCACACTATATGCCTTACCTGTAGCAATTACATAGTCCTTTGGTACTTTTTGTTGCAACATTTTCCACTGCATTTCAACATAATCTTTTGCATGTCCCCAGTCTCGTTTTGCATTTATATTCCCTAAATATAAAATACCTTTATGACCTAGAATTTTTTTTGCTAAAAACATTGTTATTTTTCTAGTAACAAATGTTTCTCCTCTTCTAGGGCTTTCATGATTAAACAATATACCATTACATGCATAAATATTGTATGCTTCTCTATAAAGTTTAGTTATCCAGTAAGAATAAAGTTTTGCAACACCATATGGTGATTTAGGCGTCAACTTAGATTTTTCATTAAAAGATTTTTTTCCAAATGTTTCTCCAAATAATTCTGAAGTGCTTGCCTGATAAAACTTTGTTTTCTCTAATTTTAAGAATCTTATTGCCTCAAGCATTCTCATAGTTCCTAATCCTGTAACTTCAGAGGTATATTCTGGTATCTCAAATGAATGACCAACATGACTCTGTGCACCCAAGTTATATATCTCATTGGGTTTGATTTTATTAATTAGATTAAACATACTATTGGAATCTGCTAAATCACCGTAATGTAAATGCAAATTTGATCCTAAGTGAGGATCAACATAAATATGATCTATTCTTTCTGTGTTGAATGAAGATGATTTTCTTTTAATTCCATGTACTTCATAATTTTTTTCCAGTAAAAATTCTGCAAGATAAGACCCATCTTGACCCGTAATCCCAGAAATCAAAGCAATTTTTTTTTTCATATTCTTTTTTTTTGGTCAATAGTTTTTTTTATGTAATGAAGACCTAAGTTAATAACTAAAAAAAGTGACATTAACAAATTTTTTTTTTCAAATTTATTATAAACTCTAAATCCATTAACAATTTTCGTTAAAAATGGTCTAGATAGGGATTTTGGCGTACTTCGCCAATAAACTAGAGATCTACTTAAACATAAAAATTTTTCTCCTTTTCTGCTCAATTCTAACCATAAAGCATAATCCTCTTTTGTTTTTATATCTTTAAATTTTGATATATTTAAAACCTCTCTTTTGCACATCACTGTAGACAAACCAATATCACAAGAATTAATTAGTTCCTGATAGGTTAATTCATTTTTTGAAATATTTTCTCCAATAATATTATCATTTTCGTCAATTATTTTGTAATTAGTATAAGAAACTCCACAATTATTTTCACACATAAATTTGTGTTGAAGTTTGATCTTTTCTGGCATCCAAATGTCATCACAATCAAGAAAGGCAATAAATTTACCTTTTGATTTTTCAATACCTCTATTTCTAGATTTAGCTACACCTATATTTTCATTGTTCAGAATGACAGAAATATTTTGTTTATCTGACACTAATGATTTAATATAATTTAAATCATCCAAATCATCATCGTCATAAATAATAATTATTTCAATATTTCTATATGATTGATTTAAAACAGATTTCAGAGTCCTAGAAAAATATGGCTTTTTTTTGTAAAAAGGCATAATGACACTTATTAAATCCATAATTAAACAATATAATTATTTATTTAATTAATGAAATCAAAAAAAATTAATTTAATTATCTTTCATCCTTACTCAAAAATCGGAGGAGCTGATAAATCACTTTCAAGACTAATTAATCGATTAGACTCATCCAAATATGAAATAATTTTTATAACTATAGAAAAGCCTCATATAAAATCTTATTTAAATAAAAAAATTAAAATTATAAAAATAAATAGTTCGAAAACTATTTACTCAGTAATAAAGATTAGAAGAATTTTAAAATCTTTTTCTCAAGAAAAAAAAGTCATCTTTTTTTCTAATCAGAATTTTGCAAATATTATTTCCTTTTTTATTTTATATAGATTTTCAAATATTAAGCATATTATAATGGAAAGAAATCATATCGATGAATTTAATTATTCAAAAAATAGTTTTGATTTAATTAAAAAAAAAATAATTTTTTTACTGATGAGAATTTTTTATAAGCATGCTGATTTAGTATTAGGAAATGCAAAAAAGTTATGTATTGATTTAAAAAAAATTACCAATTGTAATATAAAAAAAATTTATAACCCAGCTAATGATAAGGAAGTATATAAACTTTCAAAATCAAAAATTAAAAAAATAAATAAAAAAAATATCATTCTGAACGTTGGAAGATTAGAAATCCAAAAAGATCAAATAACCTTGTTAAAAGCTATTAAAAATATTGATAACATATATTTAATTATTATTGGATACGGTGAAAAAAAAATTGACTTACAAAATTATATCAGAACACATAATTTACAAAAAAAAGTTATTATTTTAGATAATATCACTAATCCATACCCATACTTTAAAATTGCAAAATTATTTGTCTTATCTTCTCTTTATGAGGGTTTTCCAAATGTTCTCACTGAAGCTATAATGTTTAATGTACCAGTGATTTCATCTAACTGTAATTCTGGTCCGTCTGAAATTCTTTTACAAAATAAAGGAATTCACATTTATGAGAAAAAAAATCACATAGAGCTTGAAAAAAAAATTAATTTTTTTTTTAAAAATAAAAATATTTTTCGAAAAAGAAATAAACTTTTAAAAAAAAAATTAGAAAGATTTAATCCAGAGAAGATAATTTTAGAATACCATAAAATATTTCAAAAAATTTAATTTATTATTTTGTTTAAATTAAAATAATGTCTTGCAAGTGTATAATTCATTGATTTTTTTTTTGCATTAAGTAACATTGATTTTCTATTTTTAAGGTTAAAAAGATCTTCAAAATTTTTTATAAATTCTGCAGAATTATTCACTTCGAATAAATATCCAGCTTCTCCATTCATTAAAATCTCTCTTGGTCCAGTAGGACAATCAGATGAAATTATTGGACAATTGCATGCAGCTGCTTCAATTAAAACATGTCCTGGATTTTCGTAAAGAGAGGGCATAACTAAACATTTTGCATTTTTCAAATAGTTAAAAACATTTTTCTCAAAACCTTGAATAAAAACAGATTCCGTCAAGGATAATTTTTCAATTATTCCAAGAATTTTTTTTTTCTCCTCTCCTTCACCCAAAATTATTAAATTTAATTTTGGGTATTTGTATTTCAATTTTTTAAAGTTTTTTACCAGAAATTGTAAATTTTTTTGTTTTGTTAATCTACCAATTGCAAGAATGAAATCCATTCCTATAAAATTGGGATTTAAATTTATTCTTTTATTTAAATTTATTTTTCTTATTTCAATTACAGGATCAAATAAAATATGAATTTTTTTTTCATCAAATATATCCATTAATTTGTATCTAGTTTCTGTTGATGGACATGTAACAGCATATATTTTTTTAGAAACAAGTTTCCAATACAATTTTCTTACAAAGCCTAGTTTTGGTTCTCCAGAAATTCTCAATATCAATTTTGTATTATAGCTAAATAATAAAAATAGCATTATAGGTAATGAAGAGACTAAATGTGCAATCAAATATTCAGGTTTATGTTTTTTTAATTCATTATCTAATTTAAAAAAACATGAAATAAAAATATTTAAATAAAAAAGGCGGCTCCAAAAATAACCTTTGTTTTTAATTTTTCTAAAATCAAATTTATTTTTTCTTAAATAAATAATTTCATGTATGTCATTATATTTTTTCCATTCATTTGTCGAATCTATCAATACTGGTTTAATTTTTTCTCCTGAATATTTTTTAATACTTTTTATGGAATTAATTACTGATTTAATTGTACCAATGTTAGAGTTAAAAGGAGCCCAAAAAAAAATTTTTTTCATTTAATCAACACATTGTTTAATAAGTTTAAGTATTTTTTACTTTGTGATTTATAATTAAATCTTTTTAAATTTTTTTTAGCTATGTTTAATTTTCTTTGAGCAAGTCCGTTATTGATAGCTATATCGTCTAAAATTTTAACTAAAAATTTAGTATCATTGATTGGAACAATTGCACCGCCCTTTCCATTCATTAAAATTTCTTTTGGACCACTTTTACAATTTGTAGCAATCGTAATTGCACCATAATTTATGGCTTCAATCAAAACATTCCCCAATCCTTCATACAAAGACGGTAAAACAAAAATTTTTGATTTTTTATATTCATTAGTAAGATCATTTGACCAACCCTTTAAAAAAACTGAATTATTTAATTTTTCAGACTTAATTTTTGACTTAATTTTTTTTTCTAAATATCCCTTTCCAAAAATATTCAAAATATAACCTTTTTTAATTAAGCTACTTTTTTTAAAAGCATCAATCAAAAAAATAAAATTTTTTTGGATAGTCAACCTTCCTGCAGTCATAACAATTTTTCTTTTTTTAACTTTTTTTTTAGATTTTTTAATCATTTCCTCAGTCAAATAAGGATTATAAACATGACTTATTTTTTTTTTATTAAATACAAAAATTTCAAGAGATTTTGCTGAACCTCTAGAATTTGTAACAATAAAATCTGCAAAGTTATAAAAAATAAATCTCAATAAAAAAATTAAATATGAAAAAAACTTATTCTCAGAATATTTAACAGACTCAACTGGATCCTCAGAGTTTCTAATTACAATTTTAAAGTTTAACAGTTTTGAAATAATTATTGGCACAAAATTACTCTGCATAGAATGAACAATAGTATCTGAATTGTTCATTTGTCTTAATACACAATACAAGTATTTTATTGAATTAATTGAACTTGATAATCTAGTTGGCAAATATGTATAAGAATTATTCTTTATAATTATTATTTTTAAATTTTTATTTTTTTTTATAATTTTTAAATTTTCTTTATTAGATGTTATCAAGAAAATTTTAATACCTTTTGATATAAAATATCTAATTATATTTTTTATTATTTTTTCGACTCCACCACTTTCAAAAGAAGGATAGTAGATAATTAAATTTCTAATTTTCATTAATCATTAAATATTGGTTTTGTATTTGTTGCGCAGTAAAGTGCTAATCTGATTGCGTTAATATTTTGTTTTGCGATATAATTGTATTCTTTACAAAAATTATTAGTCTTAATTAAATTAAATATGTCTTTTCTATCACCATAAATATCTGGCTCATTATTGGATAATTCCCAGTTGTGATCGGATTGTATTAAAACTATAGCATCCCTATCAAAATTAATTATTAAGTCAGTAATATTTGAAATTAATTTTTTATTACACTCAAAAGCTTTTCTTATTCCCGTCTTATTTAATTTTCCATCATTTTTTTCAAAATTACAATTATTGTCAACCAAATACGGCCAGTGTGAAATTAAATGATGAGTTAGTATGAATGTTGGTTTTACTGGTTTACCATTTTTTTTTAAAAATTGGTTAAAAGCACCAATTGCATTATTTGATTTAAAAATTATTTTTTCCTCAATATCAATATTAAATATTTTTAAAATATAATGCATTATTGGTTGAAAAGATGTTTTTTTTAAAAAGCTAAGATTTTCATAATTGATCAAAATATTTGAATTACTTATTGAATCTATGCAATATGTGGAATTATATCCATAACAGTTAGCAAAATGACTCCCTATCCATTTTATATCATAGCCCATTTCTAAAAGATTATATTCAAGATTAGAAATATTGTTTTTTCTTAATAATGTTGGAAATGTCAATTTTGGATGTTTTAAATTATTAAAATCATTATCTAATTTATCGTCAATTTTTTCCAAAGGTTTTAAATTAAATATTGATCCAAGTGTAAAAAAAGTATTTCCATAAAGTGATTTTGAATTTTTGATATAAGTAAATCCCTTAGAACTTAATTCATTCAGAAAACTATTAGAATCAGTATTTAATATTTTGTCAGCTATTTCTACTGGGGGCATTGCATCTACAATAAATAAATAAATATTTTGTCTTATATTGCTCTCAATTTTAATTTTTTCAAATTCGAAATTTTGTTGATTAGATTTACTTTGAAAATCATTTTTGAAAATTATTAATGATATAAGATACAGAAAGTTTATAATAAAAAAAAATACAATTAAAATATTTAAAAAATTAGATTTTTTTTTAAAAAAAATCTTTGTGAATAAAATTATAAATAATATTGTTAATGACAGTGACAAAATTCCATCATATTCACTCAAAAAAGATAAAGGGTTTGTATTAAAAATTTTTTTTAAATCATTATATTTAAAAAATATCCAATATAAAAATGAAAGGTAAATTACTCCATCAAATGAATTTTTTTTTATTTTTTTTGTAAAAAAAGCAAAAGAAATCAAAAAAATTAAAATAAATAATAAATATAATGAGGAAAGTCTTTGAAGAGTTAAAGTATTAACTCTAAAATCTGTTCTCTCATTTATTAAATTTAAGTTGAAAACTAAAAATTCCAAAAACGGTAATGAAATAATTACAGGTATTATAATAAATAAGATTACTTTTTGTTTATTTATGTACATGAATGACTGTAAAATTATATATTCATAAATTTATTCATTATTTGATCTGTTAAATCATCTGATACACCTTTATTTTCCATATGAAATTGAACACCAATAATTTTTTTTTCAATGTTATAGAAACCCTCAACTATTCCATCTTCTGATATTAAAAATGGTTTAAGATCATCTCCAATTTTATCACAACTTTTTGCATGAAATGAATTTACCTTATAACTTTTTTTATTCACTAAATCAGTAGCTTCAACGTAATGTATCATTTTTGTTATATCAATTTTTTTTCCGTCAAAACATTGATGATCATCGGTAAATTTTAGACTACCACCAAAATAATTGTTAACTGTCCACATTCCGCAACAAATTGCTAAAATAGGTAGTTTTTTTTTTAAAACCTCTTGTAAAAATTGCCTCTCAAATTCACTTATTTCTTTTGTATATAATCTATATCCTCCGGCAAAAACTATCGCATCTGGCTTTTCATTTTCTAAATATTCTTCCATAGAAATACCTGAGAAAGGGACGAGATTTATATTGCAATCAAATTTTTCAAAAAAAGGGTAATATTTTTTTTCAATAGCCAAAAGTTGATCGTGTCCACTTTCAAGGAATCTTGGTGTCATGGAAATTTTCATATCAATTAATTATAGATCAAAATAAAATTTGTCAATCTCATTAGATCTATGGGTATTTTTTTCAATTAATTTTTTTAATTCAGGAACAATATTTTCTAAATCATCAAAAGAAAAAGTTTTAGATATTTTATTTCTTAGTCTTATTTCAGCTGGTTGGTTTTTTAATAAAGTGTAGTCTTTGTTTAATATTTTTTTTTCTGAATCTATTAATATAATATCTTTATTAAAGACATAAAACTCAATAAATAAGCCTGACCAATCACTTATTAATACCTGGTATTCGAAAAAATTTAGGTTGGTTTCATTATTAACATCTATTTTTAAGTTTTGAATTTCTGCTAAAGATATTTCATTTTTTTTAAATGACATCGGGTGTGGTCTTAAGTCAAAAGAAATGTTATTTTCATTTAATAAAGATATAATTTTTTCGTGAAAACCATGTTTATAAAAATTAGTATTCCATGATGGTGCAATTAAAACATTTTTCTTAATTTTTTTATTTAAGAACAACTTTTTTTCTTTCAAAAATAAGTAATTACTTTTAAATATTTTTAATTTTAAATTATTAATTCTTTTAATTTCATTTAATTCGTCAAATTGATAGTTAGTAACTGCCTGTATTCCATCAAAACTATTGAAAGAATTTTTTGGATAAATCATGCTCATACTGCATAAAGAATGTTGTAAGTATATATATTTACATTTAGAAAATCGAGATTTTTTAAATAAATTTTGATTTAAACCAGGTGTAGATGAATATAAATATTTTAATCTCAATGATAAAAAAATAATTTCTCTAAAAAAATTTGTTAAGAAAGTGAAGTGAACTACATTGTCTGAATTTATATCTATCTTCTCAAATGATATTAATAATATTTTATTCTTATTTGCTTTTTTATAAATATATGGTTTTATATATTCAAAAATATTTTTATTTTCGCAGAAAAAACCAATTCTAAATTTATCTAATTTTTTAAATTTAATAAAATTAACTAAGTCTAATAAAAAATTTTTCAATTTAATAATAATTTTTTTTAAAATTAATTAGATCCTCATAATCATCAAATTCATACCATCCTTTATCTACAACGACTGTTTTAATTAAATTATTTTTTTTAATCAAAAAATTTAAAAAACCGGTAGCATGCATTTTTTTATTTTTACTAATTAATTTATATAGATTAAGCACTTTTTTTCTTTTTTCTTTAGGTATAAAAATTAAACCCATATATTGATACTTCACATCTTTTAAGTTGATAATTTGATTTCCTATCGATTTAAGATTACCCTTTTTATTAACAAAAAGTGTTTCACCATCAATCAATGGATCTTTGCTTCTTATTTTCCAAATTTTTTTCCAATTTTTTAATATTGGAATCTTTATTTCTTTAGATTTTTTATTTATCAATTTGTTAATTATTTTACTGTTAAATAGTATATCTGAATAACTGATTAAAATGTCTTCATCATACTTTTTTAATCCTAAAATCATTGAATAAAGCATTTCTCTAGAATTAAATTTTTTATTAAATAGAAAATCAATATTTTCAATATTTCTAAGTTTTTTTTCTAAAATTTTAGCCCTAAAACCAGTTATAATCGAAATTTTTTGTATTTTAGTTTTCTTAACTTGATTAATAAGAAATTTAATTAATGGTTTTCCACTTATGTTAATTAGACACTTGTTTTTTTTTATTTTTTTAAAAATTCTATTACTTTTTCCAGCAGCTAAAAATACTATTCTCATAATTTCAAATATTTAAAAATTAGATTATTCACATGTTTTTGAGAAATATTTTTTCTCTCAGGATGAAACATGGTGCAAAGTAGTTTTAATTTTTTTGAATAAGCAATTTCTATATAATTATCTTTGTGAACTCCAATTATTTCAAAATACTTAGGCAATTTTTTTACAGAATAATTATGATAAGAATTAACATTTAATCTTTTTTTATTTAGATAAATAAAGTGATTTTTTTTCGTTTCTCTTTTTGATTTGATTACTTTACCACCTAATAATTTTGCAACATACTGAAAGCCATAACATACACATAAGATTGGAATTTTTTTTTTTATAGAAATTTTAAATAGCTTAAAGTCATTTTTTCTTCTTAATATATTTTCTTGAGATGTAGAAAAAATATCATTGCTTCCGCCAGATATAATTACAAAGCTTGGTTTAAATTTTTTAAAATAAAAATCTATATTTTTTTGTTTCGAAAAAATAGGTATTAATAAAATTTTTTTTTTATTAAAAAAATTTATCCATTTATCTTCTAAAGAAAAATTTGTCTGGTTATATTTGTCCTTGAATACTTTTTGTGAGATTAGTGCAATTTTCATTACTAATTAAGTATAGCATAAGTTTTTTGAAAAGAATTTATTTCAATATTTTTTTTTTCCTTTAAAAAATTAAATTCTTTAGATCCAATACCAATAATAGCTGGAATACCAAGTTCCATACATCTTATAGACATATGTGAATTAGCCCCACCATACTCTGTTATCAAACCTTTTATATTTTTTGTGAAAATAAAATCATAGCCTGGATCTGCATTTTCTAATAACACAATTTTTCCTCTAATATTTTCATAGTTTTTAATTTTTGAAAAATCAATTATTGATCCATTAATTTTTTTTGTAGTAATAAAATTTCCTTTTTTCTTATTTACTACATGATGATACATGTCATCTTTATTTTGTATAAAATCTGGGTATTCAATTAATTTA
>MDTG01027920.1_pt1 | contig 10213 bp, 9 predicted proteins | sample 811421 | NCBI WGS metagenome assembly MDTG01 (sample SAMN05326645, study PRJNA326480) | marine metagenome | isolation source: seawater | place: Pacific Ocean: South East | collected 2011 | reverse complement strand
GTGATCGTAAAGACAGCGCAGCGTGGCCCCGATACTGGCCGAAATCCGGCATATCCGGCCGTCATGCTCAACCGGTTCTTCCAAACGCCGGATCAGACGTTGCGCCACATCGGCCAGCCAATCGCGCGCGTTCGAGCCGACGAAAAGCAGGATGAACTCATCCCCCCCCACCCGCGCGATCACGTCATCCGGGCGGATCAGCGACAGCATCCGCCGTGCAACCACCTGCAACACATGATCCCCCGCCGCATGACCATGGGTGTCGTTCACCCGCTTGAAGTAATCAAGATCGAGATGCATCAGCGCGAAATCCTCGCCCCCCTGCACCATACGCTCCAGTATGTGATCCAGCGCACGCCGGTTCTTGAGCCCGGTCAGCGTGTCGGTAAAGGCCTGTTCCTGCGCCGCGATCCGCGCCCCTTCCAGCCGCAGGTTAAGCTTGCGCGACTCCTCCATCGCCGCCGATTTCGCCTCCAGCATGTAGAGCATTTCCGTCGCAAGGTCGGTCGCCGCGAAATCCGCCCCGGTCAGGCCGAAATCGCGCACCGCCTCGATCACCGAGATGCCGAAGGACAGGTTGACCAGCGCGCCGCGCCCATTGGTCAGGTCGAGCGGCGCCAGGACGCCCTTGAACGCATGCTGCGGCCCCGCCCGCAGCCGCAACCGCAGCCGCGCCCCATACAGCGCAAGCAGGCCCGCCATGTCCCGCACCTGCGCCGGGCGCACGAGCTCGAACAGATCTAGAAACCGCGCCCCCGTCACGGCACGCGGCATGATCAACTTGGCCAGGGTCGGCCCCGCCTGCACGATGTGGCCGGTCGGCCCCAGCACCGCGTGCATCGGGCAGATCCGGTCCAGTACCGGCAAGAGCGCCTCGGGGGTCACCTGTCTCATCCCGCCTGCCGCCCGGCCCCCAGATCGAACGCCCGACCGCTGGCAAAGCCCTCGTCCAGCAGCCGCACCTCGATCACCTCCGCCGCCGCGCTCACTCCGCGATGCTCCAGCACCACCAGCGCGCCGTAATCGTCAGCCATGGCGCGCAGAACGCCCATCACCACCGGACCAAAGCGCAGCCCCTCGCAATCGTGCAATCCGACCTCCAGCCGGTAAAGCCCTGCGCCATCCGCGTGCAGGACCATCGCGGGCAGATCGAGATCCTCTATCGCCAACCGCGCACGGTCCGGCAGGTCCTCCAGCGAATGCAGGAAATCCGCGAAGTCGACCCCGCTGAAGCGCAGCAGCCGCCGGATCGGCTCCACCTTGGGATGCGACACCAGATAGGTGCCCACATCCTCCAGCAGATCGGCCCGCGCGCGCGTCAACCGGGCCCCCAGCGCCGTCAGCACCCGCTCCGTCACCTCCGGCTCATAGCGCATCAGCGGCTCGAACCCGCTATAGCCCAGATCGAGCCCCGCCATCACCTCCTGCCACAGCCCGTCGCCATAGCTGTCGCGGGTAAATCTTTCCAAGGCGCGGTTCACCAGCCCGTGCATGACATCTCTCCACTCGTACCCGCGCAGCATGGCAAGCAAATCTTAACATTCGCTGAACGGCGGATCGCCGACACCGGCGCACCGCTTGCCAAGGACCGGCAGCGTTGTTACATCTGACGCATCCGTTGGGGTGCCCCTTGGGGCTGAGAGGCGATGCGCCAACCCACCGAACCTGATCCGGCTCGCACCGGCGTAGGGAACGGAGTTCGCGCACCCGCGCCCCTTCCCCACGCGTGCGATTCGGCCAAGAAGAGAGGCCGCCCATGTCCGCAGACGCGCCCGCGCTCACGCTCGACGGCACCGCCCGGATCGGCGGGCTGCACGTCTTCGGTCCGCTGCACCTCACCGTGCCCGCAGGCCGCATCACCTGCCTGCTCGGCCCCTCGGGCGTGGGCAAGACAACGCTCCTGCGCCTGATCGCGGGCGTCGATGACGTCACCGATTTCACCGGGCAGATCACCGCCTCCGACGACCGCCCCCTTGCCGGGCGCATGGCGCTGATGGCGCAGGGCGATCTGCTGATGCCCTGGCTCGACGTGCTGGGCAATGTCACGCTCGGCGCGCGGCTGAGGGGCGAGGCGCGCGACCGCAGCCGCGCGATGCGCATGCTCGCCCGCGTCGGGCTCGACGATCACGCCCATAAACGCCCCGGCGCGCTCTCGGGCGGCCAGAAACAGCGCGTCGCCCTCGCCCGCACCCTGATGGAAGACCGCCCCGTGATCCTGCTCGACGAGCCCTTCTCGGCGCTCGACGCGCGCACCCGCACGCAGATGCAGGATCTCACCGCAGAACATCTCAAGGGCCGCACCGTGCTCATGGTCACTCACGATCCGGCCGAGGCTGCGCGCATGGGCCATGCCATCCACATCCTCACCGAGACGGGGCTGGAGGACGTCACACCGCCCCCCGGTGCCGTGCCCCGGCCGGTGGACGATCCAGACACCCTCACCGCGCAGGGCAGGCTCTTGTCGCGCCTGCGCGCCCCCGCCTGAAAGGAGCCGCCATGCGCCCCACCGATCACCTGCAATCGCTCTGCGCCGAGGACTGGCAGGCCGCCACCCGCCACGCCTTCACCGATCAACTGGCGGCGGGCACCCTGTCTGACGCCCGCATGCTGGCCTATCTGCGGCAGGATTATCTCTTCATCGAGGGGTTCGTGCGGCTTCTGGCCTCGGCCATCGCCCATGCGCCCACCCTGCCCGACGCGATCCCCGGGGCGCAGTTCCTCGGGCTGATCTCGGGGCCGGAAAACACCTATTTCCTGCGCGCGATCGAGGCCCTGGGCGGCCAGGCAGAGCCGCCCGCCCCGGCCCATCCCGTGACAGCAGAGTTCCAGACCGTCATGCGCGACGCCGCGCAATCGGGCCGCTATGAACAGATGCTCGCCGTGCTGGTTGTCGCCGAATGGTCCTATCTCGACTGGGCCACGCCCCATGCCGACAAGGCAGACGACCTGCCTTTCTGGTTCGGCGAATGGATCACGCTGCACAGCGGCGACGGGTTTGAGGGCGTGGTCGCCTACCTGCGCGGCCAGCTGGATGCGGTCTGGCCCGGCCTCTCACCCGAGGAGCAGCGCGCGGTCGAGGCCACCTTCACCCATGCCACCCGGCTGGAGCGCGCCTTCTTCGACGCCGCCCTCGCAGGCTACCCCGAGACATGAGCCGCCTCGTCACCATCACCACCTCCACCGCGCTGGCGCTGGCGCTCTGGCAGGCGCTGGTGGTGCTGGCGGCCCTGCCGCCCTTCATCCTGCCCGGCCCTGCCCGCGTGGCCGAGACGCTCTGGGCCAGCCGCGCCCTTATTCTGGAACACGCAGGCATCACCGCCGCCGAGGTGCTGATCGGGCTGGCGCTCGGCGCGATCCTCGGCGGGCTCTCGGCCATCGGCCTCGCCGCCTCGCCCCTCGCGCGCCGCCTGATTCGCCCGATGATGGTCTTTTCCCAGGCCATCCCGGTCTTTGCCCTCGCGCCCATCCTGACGCTCTGGCTGGGCTACGGCCTCTGGTCCAAGATCGCCATGGCGCTCCTGATCATCTACTTCCCCGTCACCTCGGCCTTTTTCGACGCGCTGATGCGCACGCCGCAACACTGGCTCGATCTGGGGCGGATCATGGGTGCCAACGGCCCGCGCCTCATGTGGCATATCCGCGTGCCCGCCGCCCTGCCCGGTTTCGCCTCGGGGCTGCGGCTGGCGGCGGTCTACGCCCCCATCGGCGCGATCATCGGCGAATGGGTGGGGGCGTCCAAGGGGCTGGGTTACCTCATGCTCCTCGCCAACGGCCGCGCCAAGATCGACCTCATGTTCGCCGCCCTGATCGTGCTGGCGGTCTTCACGCTTCTGCTGCACATGGGCGTGGACCGTGCGTGTCGGCGGTGGCTGGATGGGACGGCAACGGGGTAAAGGGGGGCGTTGAGCGCGGTATCGCGGCCTGACGTTAGGGTCCGCTTTGAGCCCTTGGCTGCCCTTGTTTGGTCTATCCGGACCGCTTCGACCTTGCCCAGAGCGCGACACTGTGTGACGCTTGAGTTCACAACAGCAATTTGGAGGCATCAAATGAACGTGGATGGAGGATGCCTTTGCGGAGCCATTAAATATCAGGCTGTTTTAGACCCGGAACGCTGCGCAATCTGCCACTGTAAAAACTGCCAAGTCAACTCGGGAACGGCGTTTGGGTGGATCGTGCATATCCACAACCGTCAATTCGAACTGACAAGCGGCAGGCTAAAGGTGTTCGAGACAATTGCCGACAGCGGTCGCAGACGTTGCCTGAGCTTTTGCGGGGACTGCGGAACGCGCATCCACGCACAAACGCTTGAGGAACCGGACGCGTTCTTTGGATTGCGGGCAGGCACTGTCCGCCAACGTCATCTGCTCGCGCCTAAACAACAGGTTTGGTGCCGTTCTGCGCAGCCTTGGGCGTTCGATCTCCCGAAGATTCCACGCAAGGAAATTCAGGATCGTTAGGAACAGCCCTGTACTGAGGACATAGAAACCGGAGTGGCGGCTTCGTCCCGCCGAGCTGTCGGAGGAGCCTAGATTTGACCCGCTGCGTTATCGCAAGTCCGGGTCGAGCCCGGATCGGTGACTTGCATTGACTTTCCATCGGTAAATGACAACCGTAGCAGTGGGTTTTCCGCCGCACCAAGAATTGCGTCTTGGTGAAGCGGTGGACGTGGCCGTAAAGGAGTTACAATGTCTGATCCGTTCGCCGACGTCGATGCTGCAACGCCTGAAACGATTGAGCTTATTGCCTCTGCATTGGAGACGCGAGCAGCAGACCCAAGCATGATTCCCATCATCGATAACTACCTCGGTGCAATAGATGTCAGCGACGGCGGGAGAATCGTTGATATCGGCTCCGGAACCGGGGGCGTGACGCGCCGTATCGCATCTCACTTCCCCGTAGCTTCGGTTCTCGGAGTGGAACCCTCATCGGCGCTTACTGGGAAGGCGACTGAATTGGCATCGGAACTACCGAACCTGTCCTTTGCCGTCGGCGACGGATCGTCACTTGATCTGGACGATGCATCCGCAGAAGTCGCGATACTTCATACGGTCTTGTCACATGTCTCAGAGCCAATGCAGCTTGTGATCGAAGCGGAGCGCATCTTGCAACCGGGCGGCACTCTGGTGATCTGCGATGCGGACTTCTCAAAGGCGTGCATGGATGCCGTGCCAGGTGACCCACTTGGCAGTTGCGCGGTGTCCTTTGTGAGCGGTGCAGTAACTGACCCTTGGTTGACCGGAAAGCTGAGGCCGATGGTCAGGAAGGCCGGGTTTAGTATCGAACAATTCTCCATCCAGAACCGCGTCGTCACTGAGGGAATGGGGTCTTTGGTTTGGGTCCGCATGTCGACGGCAAGGCTCGTTTCCGAAGGCATTATTGGCCAGCCACTCGCTGACGCGTTGGAGGCGGAGTACATCCGCCGCGCGGAAGCGGGCGACTTGTATAGCTTTTTGCCGTTTGCAACTTTGATAGCAAGAAAGTCGATAGGATGATCGTCGCATAATTCGTTTTTGTGGAGTTCTGCTAAAAAACCAGTGTCAGCAATGTCCGCACAGCGGTCGCTCAGAAATTCATTCCCAAGCCCCCACCCACCTTCTTTTTGGCCCAAATACTCATTCCCCGACCGGCCCCACGCGCACCGCCGGAATACCGACAGAATACCGACGCAATACAGCCCCCGGTTTCACCCCCGCCTCAGAAATCCGTCGGTGCCCCGCCCTCGGCCTTGCGCCGCTCCACGAACGCCGCCAGTTCCTCGCGGATGCCCGCGTCCATCGGCGGCGCCTCGAAGCCCGCGATGATGTCCTGAAACACCTGATGCGCGCGCGCGGGTGTCCAGACCGCCCCCGCCGCCTCCCACGCCTCGTAGTTGCGCCAGTCGCTCAGGAAGGGCGCATAGAACGCCGTGGTATAGCGGTCCTGGGTGTGCTGGATGCCGAAGAAATGCCCCTGCCCGCCGACCTCGCGGATCGCGTCCACGGCGATCTCGTCAGGCCCGGTCGCCGTCAGCATCGGGTCCATATACCGCTGAATTTGCTGCAAGATCTCGCAATCCATGACGAATTTCTCGGGGCTGGCAATGAGCCCGCCCTCCAGCCATCCGGCGGCGTGATAGACCATATTGGCCCCCGCCTGCACCGCCGACCACAGGCTGTTCGAGGTCTCCCACATCGCCTGCCCGTCGGGCACATTGGTAGCACAAACCCCGCTCGCCCGCATCGGCAGGCGGTAGAACCGCGCCAACTGCCCGGTCATCTGCGTCGCGCGCATGTACTCGGGCGTGCCAAAGGCGGGCGCGCCGGATTTCATGTCGACATTCGAGGTGAACGTGCCGATCGCACAGGGCGCACCCGGCCGGATCACCTGCGCCAGCACCACCGCGCAGAGCGCCTCCGCCAGCGATTGCGCCACTGCCCCCGCCATCGTCACCGGGGCCATCGCACCCGCCAGCGTGAAGGGCGTCACCACCAGCCCCTGCCCCCGCCGCGCCAGCCGCATCCAGCCGTCCAGCATCGGATAGTCGTGCTTCAGGGGCGAGGTGGAGTTGATGTTGGTATACATGCGCGGCGTCGCCTCGAATTCCTCGTGGCTGAGGCCGCCCGCGATGCGCACCATCTCCATCACATCCTCGACTCGCTCTTTCCCCAGGCAATAGGCATGCGCCACCTTGTCCGTGAGCGTCAGCTTGTCATAGAGCACGTCGAGATGCCGGACGCTCGCATGGATGTCCTGCGGCTCGACCGGATAGCCGCCGACGAAATGGATGCAGTTGAAATACTGGCTCAGTTTCAACAGGTTCTGGCACATCTCGCGCGTGCCCGTCACCTTGCGCCCGATCTTCATATCCCAGTAACTCGGCGGCGACGACACGTTGCCGAAGTTCAGGTGATTGCCGCCGATGGTCAGTTGCCGCTCGGGGTTGCGCGGTGTGATGGTCCAGCTTTCGGGGGCTTTCGCGATCATCTCCATGACGAAATCGCGGCCCATGCGCACGTTCTCGCCATTGATCTCGCAGCCGCCCGAGCCGCGCAGGATCTCGACCGCCTCGGGGTTGAGAAACTCGATCCCGATCTCCTCGAGAATGCGCATCGCGCCGTCATGGATGGCCTGCACCCCCTCGGGGCGCAGCGGCTCGGTGGGCCGGTCGGTATTCACCGGCGGGTTCCACGGCATCTGTTCGATCACCGCGGTGCCGCGCCGCGCGGCACTTCCCGCACGTCCGCCCGTCCGTTTTCTGCGCTTGAGATCCTCGGCCATGTCACGCCCTCCCGGTGCTCGTCTCTCACGACGAAACACCGCAGCGATGCGCTCTACATGCCGCTTTGCGACTTATGTTGTCGTTTTTGCCTTGGCCGCTTTCACGTTTGCAACGCGAGCCGCCGCCGTCCCGTATGCCAAAGGTAAATCGCAAGGCTGCCCACCACGATCACGCCCCCCAACAGCATCATCGGCGTCGGCGCCTCGCCCACTCCGATCCAGACCCAGAGCGGCCCCAGCACCGTCTCCAGCAGCAGCAAAAGGCTGACATTCGAGGCATGGGTGTAGCGCGAGGCGAGCGACAGCGAGAAGAACGACAGCGGCAGGATGATGAGGCCGCAGACCACGATGGCCCAGACCGTGCCGTCGGTCATCTGAGCCGGGCCGGTGATGACGACCCCCGTCACCCCGGCAAGCGCCGCCCCCAGCCCGATCAACAGCGGAATCGGCAGATCGGGCCGCGCACGCAGGATCACGAAGTTGAGCGCCAGAACCATCGCCACGCCCAGCCCCGCAAGCGCCCCCAACAGCGCGTCGGAGGACAGTGTCACCGCCCCCTTGCCGCCAAAGACCGCAAGCGTGATACCGAACAGCACCACAATGATCGTCACCCATGTGGCGCGGCGCGTCGGCTCTCCGATGATCAGCCGGGCAAAGATGGCGGCAAAGACCGGCACCGTCGCCACCGCGAGCAGCATCACCGCAACAGGCGCATGCGCGATCCCGAGGCTGAAGAGCGTCGCATTGAAATACTGACACACTACGATAGCAAGGCCAAAGCCGGTGCCCAAGAGCGCCAAGTCGCCGCCCCGGCGGCGCGAGGTCATCGCCCACAGCGCCACCATAACCGCGCCCATCAACACTCCGCGCCAGCCCACCATCTGATAGCCGCCCATGCCCGACCACCGCATGAAAAGCGCATCGGGCGTGAGCATCAGCGCGCCGAACGTCGCGAGGAGCAGGCCAAACAAAGGGTGTCGCGTCATGCCAGAAGCCAATCCGGCAGATGTCCGATATCAGGCAGCACCGCATCGGCCAGCGGGGCCAGATCCGCCTCGACCGCCGTGCCGGTCAGCACACCCACCGTCTGCATCCCCGCCGCGCGCCCCGCGATCAGGTCATGGGCGCTGTCACCCACCATGACCACGCGCGCGGGCGCCAGCCCCATGGCGTTGGCAAAGGCCAGAAGCGGCCCCGGCGCAGGCTTGGCCCCGTGCCCCGAATCAAAGCCCGCCACGAAGTGGAAATGTCCCAGCACACCCGCCGAGGTCAGATGCGCCTTCGCGCCGTATTCGGTATCGTTGGTCATCACCCCAAGCCGCAATCCGCGCGCCGCCAGCCCCTCAAGGAAAGGCACAAGCGGCACGGCGGGGGCAAGCGGGGCATGCGCCGCGCTCAGCATGAGATGGGTTTCGATCTCCTCGACCAGACGCCCCGGCAAAGCCTGCGTCAGACATTCGGCGGCCTCGCGATTGGTGCCCGCGACGATCGGGCTCGTGGGCCGGAAGCAGCGCGCCGCCAGATCGTAATGCGCGACCTCGGCGATCCGCGCCATGACCTCAGCCTCTCCCCCTGCCAGATCGCGGATCACCTCATGCGCCCAGACACTCCAGGTCCTGTGAAAATCGAAAAGCGTGCCGTCCTTGTCGAACAGCACCCCGTCGGCGCGGCTCATGTCCAGCTCATCTGTGCGCCGCCCGGCAGGGCCACGCGCGCCATCATCGGCGTCTCGTAGCTCAGCCACTGACTGTCGCAGAACGCCACGACCCAGGCATCGTCCATCATCAGAAAATCCAGAACCGACCCGAGAAATTCCGGCTCTGTCGCGCGGACCCGCAGATCGGCCTCCGACGCCCCGGTCGCGCCCAGGAACACCGGCAAGAGCTCTTCATTCCCAGCCAGCCAGCCCAGAGCCTGCAAGGCGATCGTTTCGGCGGATTCCTGCTGCATCTTCATCTCGGTTAATTTCTGGAAAGGTTTTCTTAACTTCTGCCATGGATAGTCGATGACGTGCAAAGGGCAAGTCAGAAAGGCGTTCCGCCGATGTCAGGGAAAATTCTGATCGTCGATGAACTGGCCACCAACAGGATTGTCCTGAAGGTGAAGCTTTCAGCGACGCCGTATGACGTCCTGCAAGCGGCCAGCGCGCAAGAGGCGCTCGACATCGTAAGGCGCGAGCGGCCCGATCTCATCCTGTCCAGCAGCCAGGTCTCGGGTCTGGCACTGGACGACTTCATCGCGGCGCTGCGCCGCCTCACCGGGGCGACGGGCACGCCGATCATGATCCTGCAAGCGCATGATTGCCGTGACGAACGGCACGCGGCCCTGCGCGCCGGGGCCGACGACATCCTGACCAAGCCCGTGGCCGAACCGTTGCTTCTGGCACGTCTGCGCAATCTCCTGCGACAGCATCACACCGACCATGAACTCGCCGCACAGGCCTCGGGCGGGCGCATTGACCCGGGCTTTGCCGATCAACGATCCGATTTCATGACCGCTGGTCGCATCGCCGTGATCGGGCAGACCCGGACAGAGGCGATCCAGCTGCGCGACCGGATCACGGCGCATGGCCCGCATGCCTGTACGGCGCTGACACTGGACGCTCCGACGGCACCGGCACTGACCGATATCTACATGATCCGCATTTCCATGGCTCAGGCCGAAGACGGTCTGCGTCTGCTGGCCGATCTGAAGGCGGCTCAGCGCACCCGGGGCTGTCCGGTCATCGCCCTGCTTGACCGCGATGCCCGCCCCCTCGCCGTGACCCTGCTCGATATCGGGGCCGATGACGTGATCGCCGGCCCCGTCGACCATACCGAACTTGCCCTGCGACTCGACAATCACCTGCGCCGCAAACGGCGCAACGAGGGATTGCGCGCCCGCTTGCTCTCGGGCTTGCAGGCGGCCATCGTCGATCCCTTGACCGGGGCCTATAACCGCCGCTACGCCCTGCCGT
>MDTG01392691.1_pt1 | contig 10214 bp, 10 predicted proteins | sample 811421 | NCBI WGS metagenome assembly MDTG01 (sample SAMN05326645, study PRJNA326480) | marine metagenome | isolation source: seawater | place: Pacific Ocean: South East | collected 2011 | reverse complement strand
TTCTGTTAAAACGTGAAAGTGATTATAAAATAAACAAAAGCCTTTATTATTAATTTCAATAGCATTCTTAAATTCTAGTTCGTTCATAATAGTATTGATTAATTATTTGTTAGTTTTGTTAAAATTGCTTCTCCGTAAATTGTTAATCCTTTTTTATTTTTTATATTCTGTTTTGTTTAAATCTGATTCAATTATATTAATTGCTTGTTTTATGTTGTTATTCATAACTAAAGTTTCTTTGTCGTTTTTATACTGTTTTAGTTTTTCCCTCTCCTCAATTAATCTTTCCTCTAAATCTTCAATTCTTTCTTGTGCATATAGTATATAAAAAGAATCTAGTTCGGTTAAATATTTACCTCTATGTTTTAAATCCCCAATTTTATTATAAATAGAATATTTATTAATAATTTCTAATCGCATCTTTTCTCTCTCTAATTCTGGAATCTTTCCTGCGTCTTTAGAAACTTTCTCAAGATTATCTAACAATTCTTTATCTTGTGACATTTTTTTTATAATTGTTTTAAATAATCCTAATGAGTAAGCGTCGTGGTGAAAAAAATGATTACCTTTGTAGTGAATACCATATATATCTCGTCTTCTTTCAATTGATAAATCCCCAATCGCGCAATTCTTACTTAATCTTATTTGTCTTTTTTCAACTTTCCAACTTTCAAAACAAAAATCAAAATCATATTCTTTGCATAAGCTTTTAATTTCTGTTTTAATTTGTGTTAATGTTTTTAACTTTATATTTTGTTCGTTCATAGTGTTATTGATTAATTATTAATTTGTTAAATTGCTAAAGTTTCTTTGTCATTTTTATATTCTTGTAGTCTTTCCTCCGCCTCAATTAATTTCTTTTTTAAATCGTCAATTTCCCTTTGTAAATATACTAAATCATAATCTAGTCTTGCTAAATATCTGCCTCTATGTTTTAAATCTGTCATTCTGCTATAAAGAGAATATTTATTAATAATTTTTAATCGCATCTTTTCTCTCTCTTCTTTTGTTTTTTCTCTCTCTGCCCTTGATTGTTGAAAAGAAAAAAATGAAATATCCTCTTGAAATACCTTTTCAAGATACTCTAACAATTGCTTATCTTGTGACATTTTTTTTATAATTGTTTCCAACAACCCAATCGACCAAGCATCGTGATAAAAAAAATGATTGCCTTTAAAAGATATACTGTATATACCTTTTCTTCTTTTAATTGATAAATCCCCAATCGTGTAACTTTTTAAGGCTACATATCTTTCTCTAACTTCCCAACTTTTAAAACAGAAATCAAAATCATACTCTTGACATAAATTTGTAATTTCTCTTTTAATTTGTGTTAATGTTTTTAACTTTATATCTGTATTCATATATTTGTTATTTTTGTTGTTTGTTTGTTTAAAATCTATCAGCCATTAATAAGATTCTTTTATTATTTTCACAAAATAAAGCAGAACTCTTATGGGTATTAGAATTTATATTAAATATAATATTTTTATTATCTAGTGCGTCCATAATATCATTAATATAACTAATGTTAAAATTATAATAAAATTCTTCTACTACTATTGTCGTTGATTTATGATACCATAAAGAATTAATTCGTTTCTCAATAAACTTTTTATTACTTTCTAAAATTTTAATTTTCTCTTTACTTAATATTGAAAGTCCTTTATTATCTTGTAAATTAATATACTTCAATATCTCATTAAAATCTATCATTAATAAGTTTTTTTGTTTAAGATAATTTGTTATTAATTTAATTTCCTCCTCATTAAGTGCCTCTCTCATTCTTATATTTGCTTCTTTTAAAAGCTTATGCTTTAAATCTTCTTTTGTGTACCCTATTGCCGTACTATTTTCTTTTAAAGATGGAATTATGTCGTTATATTTAATATAGTCTGCGTTTATAATCCAACTGTAATTATGTCCGTTTAGCTTTACAAACTGCTCGCCATCTATTTCAAAAAAGTACTCTTGTTTAATTTTAATAAGTTGCTTCAATCCTTCAAGTTTAATGATTGTGTTACCTATAACTTTATTTTTTATATTAAAAAATTCAGTATATAAAGAATGACCGTCAGTAGCCGTTAATATAGTCTGATCCTCTTTAAATTCAAAATAGATTCCGTTTATATCGTACCTACTTTCAGTAGGGTACACAAAAGGAAGTATTTTTTTAATTATAGAGTTAAATTTTTTATAGCCTCCAAAATCTGTTGTATTAATTACTAAGTTACTCATAATATTATTTAATTGTTTATTGTATTGATTAATTATTATATGTTAATTTTGTTAAAATTGCTAAGTATAGCTTTTTATCATTTAAGCTAACTAGATTAAAGAAATTTAAATATATCTGTATCATATTATTAATATTGTTATTTATTACATATAATTAATATATCTAACTTTTTTAATTGTCAAGCGTTTTTTTAGTTTTTTTTGTGTATTTAGTTGACAATCAAGAAAAACTACATACTAATAAGAAGTTCTTATAAGTATATTATACTAGATAAAGCAGTTATTAAGCAATATTCTTTATTAATTCAACTAAGAGGGCGTATGTCAACGGGGGTTTAGCTTGTAATTACGGGGGTTTTTAAAAAGCCATTGACAAAAGTTGTCAATCAAGCTTTATATATTGACAAAAGTTGTCAATGAGTATATTATTAATTATAATTATTATTACGGTTAATGATTTTATTTTCAAATTTTAAAATTCACGAACAAGAGCTATTGAATGGTATAATTCTAAAGAAGTGTTTAAAAGCTTTTTTGACGCAGCCGATCACATACGATCTTGTAGCACAAATTTACCCGGAGTGTGAATCTAATAGAAAGTTAAAAATCGCAAAAGATAGAGGTTTAAGAAGACTTAGAGAAAAAATTGAGAAAGACACCCCATTATTTCAACTTTTGACAGAGAAGGCAGATATTGTGGATAAAATAGAATCACAGAGAAGTAATGGACTTAGTGTTTTACAAAATTTTGAAGTCAGCAAGAAAGAGCAAAAAATTGAAGATGAGCTTAAAATTACCAACAAAGATAAGCATAAATTATTGTATAGATATAATGCTTTAATTAATAATGTTTTAGATAAAGCAGAATTATTAAAAGATTCTGTAAATGATAAAGACACCGCCAAGCAATTAACTATTATTAAAGCATTGGAGCCAGCGATTAGTTTAATTAATTCCTACTTAAATCAAGAAGATATCAAGAAAGAATATAGTGTTTTGCAACAGCTAAATGAGGCAGAAGAGTATATAGGCAAATTAGAGCTTACTCTTAGTAATACATTAAGTAATGCTAATGAAAGCGTTGCAAATGAAAATATTGCAAAAAATGTTTAATTTATGTTTAGATATAAAGAGGCAGAAAAGAAAACTCTTTTAAAAAAAATTAAAGAAAGAAGAGAGTTAAATGAAATAATTAGAAACAGAACAAATTATCGTTTTACAGACTTTTCAGATTTTATCATAAAAAAGGCAGCAGGAACTATTTATAATTACGATCAATATTTCTTTAAATACTCCATCTATCATTTAAATGAGTTTGTAAAACCCACTCATCATAATAATACTTTGCTAATGGAAGCCCCGCCGAGAACGGGTAAAACAGAAACGGTTATCAATTTATTATTATACCTTCTAGCAACTCAACATAATAAAAGGTTTATTGTAGTTGCAGGGGATAAATCAAAGTTAATTGAAATTTCAATAAAGATAAAAAGTTTTGCATCTAGTGAATTTTGTAAAAAATACTTTGGAGATCTTTTAAATAAAAGTCAAAAGAACACAGAATCTTTAAAAGAGTTTGCAAATGGAAATAGTATTATATTTAAAACGACAGGAAGTAATGCCCCGACGGGAAAGGGTTATCATTATATTTTTTTAATTGATTATTTTACTCAAACTCACTACAATTCAAGATCTAAAAGAGAATATGCACTTGCAAATGCAAATGGTTTTTTAACAAGAGATGAAAAAAGCCCCAGAACTAAGGTTATTATTGATAATCAAAGATTAGGTTTAAATGATTTTACAGACTACATAATTACAAATTCTAAAAATACAAATATAGGGTTTGATTATATTAAATTCCCTTATCAATTCACGGATGAGTGGAGTTCAGAAGAGAAAAGAACTTATTTCATAAATAATGAAAAATATATTTATAATGAATCATCTTACTTAATAAATGTATTTGATGATTATGATAAGAATTTAATTCAAAGTAGGGTCGGAAAAAGAATATTTTTAATTCAATACCAAGGCATAGTTAAAAATGATTATGGAGAAGTGCTTACAGAAGAGTATTTCAAATCTTATTCTAAAGAAGAGCTTGAAAACGAACATTTCACAAATCTTATTATTACAATAGATACCGCAACAAAGACAAAAGAAGCAAACGATTTCTCATCTATAGGTTTATATGGTAAAACGGAATATAAAGGCATTTATCTTATTGATATGGAGACTTACAAAGTATCACCTTATGAATTTGAAGAAAGATTACATACTTTTATTGCGAAATGGAAAGACGGGTTAAAAACTAATTTAGGCAGAGTGAAGATAAAAAAGATTTTAATTGAAAATGCTTCAAGCGGTTTAGTTTTACTTGAAAACTTAAGAAATAAATCTTCAGAGTCTTCACGAAGATTTTATAATATTTTGAAAGATTATAATTTAACTATTGAAGGCATAAACGCACAAAAATTAGAAAGTCAAGGTAAAGGTAAATATGGAAGGCTTTATCCCCACATTTCTAAGCTTGCGGAAGAAAAAATAAAAATTCCACTAGAGGAAGTAGGCTATATGAGATATGCAGAGACTTTAAACTTTAAAAGTGAATGCTTAGAGTTTACAACAGATGATAAACACTTGCACGACGACAGACTTGACACAATGCTTATTGCATTACATATTTTCAGTAAAACAGGCTTTAATATGTCTTATAATGTGTATTAATTATCTTTATTTTCTGTTATTAGTTTGATTTTATTCCCCCAGTAACTTAATTTAATATCAAACATATAACTTTTACCAGCTTCAGTGTAACGCCATACTCTACCATTATTAAATGTTAATTCGCCATAAGAACCACAGTTTAAAAATACTCTTTTTTGTGCTTCTTGCACTCTAAACGAACTTGTAGGCATACCAAAAGTATTAGTACCAGCATTATAATTTGAATGAATAGAACTTGAAGTACTTTGCGGAGTAAAGCTTTTTGATAACACTTTGCATTCAGTTGTAAATATTTCAGAAGAGCAAGAGGTTAAAAATAAAATAGAAATAATAGTGAATATTTTTGTTTTCATAAATTTATAGATTAATTATTAAACCAACCTATAAATTAGATATTGTAAAAGTCAAGCGTAAATATCTTCAGGCATTTTTTTAATAGCTATATTACGATCTTTTAAAATAATTTCATTTTGAGACCTATAAACAGCCATAGAATTACTTTTTAATTTTTTTTCAAGTTTATTGTATGCTTCAGAAGATACAAGTAAAGTAGTATATTTTTTATAAGTAATATTTAAATCATTTACTTTATGATTAATATTATATTTTTTATATATTAAAGAAGACATATTTTTAAAAAAAGACTATCGTATTAAAGTTCGTATTAAAGTGTGTAAGTTAGATATATCATTTTTTAATAATTCGGCTTCATTATTATCTAATTCGTCAAAATTTACTTTATCAAGCATTTTTAAAAGATTACAATAATCATTAATCCATTGTTGATAATTTACTTCTTTTTTAGGTATGTAATCAAAAGTTTTGTTTATTATTTTTTTTAAATTTGGGTCCATATTAGATTTAGGGTTAAAAATATTTTTTATTGTATTTAACATAGGTTGATAATTATTACAATTTAATATAAATGAAAGAGTTTTAAAGTCAAGGAGAAAAGACCTCTTTACCACTATTAGCAATAAAGAGGCTGTAATAATTAATCAATATTATTAATACTTAAAAGAATTAAAGAATATTAAGTAAGGTTGCCCTCACAACAATACTAATATAGTATTTTAAAAATTCAAGTTCTTTTTAAGAATAATTTTCAATTAAGTATCTTGAGTAAGGAGCATTAAAACCTTGCTTACTTATGCTGTTTATTTTAAAATTTAATAATTCAAACCTATAAAATAAGTCTTTTTGTGCTTCAAAATAAGGAGATTCAACTTTAATAAAACAAGATATTGTATTATTAATAAGATCGTTATTACACGGAATATTTATGTCACGATAATCAATTTTAATGTCTTGTGATTCATTTTGTATATTACCATCTTTACTCGATGAAAACAAATATTGACAAGTAAAATTATAAACTCCTTTCGATTGAAAATCATTTTTTGTAAATTCTATAGGTATAACCATAGATATTCTTGATAAACCCTCTAAATTAGTAATATACCTTGTATTACTTTTAATATCAACATTTAAAGTAGTTTCAGGCTCATTACCTAAACGAAAATCGTAATGATTAATAAATTTGCTATTAGCAAGCCCACTATTATCTACATACACATTTGTTTTATATTGAGCTATTTTTAACTCTTTATCTTTGCTTTCACCGGGCATTTTATTTTATATTAGTTGTTTTATATATATAATATAAAATATTTGTATATAAAAGCAAGTATAATTAGATTTTAACGGGATAAAATTTTAACCTTTGTACAGTAAAATTTGAATTAAAAAGATCAATTTGATTAAATGCACAAGTTTGACCTTTAGCTACTGCGTAAGAACCGCACAAAGTGTATGCTTTATTTTCACTTAAATCGTTACCTGTAATCATCCAAGAACCTCTTCTTACCCGATCAACTACAAATGAAGCTAGATTTATTTTAGGGTTATTAGTGCTATTAGGATTACTATCAAGAATAATATCTACATAACCATTACTTGGGGCAATAAAATCTACATTAGGAGTTAAATCAATACCAGCAGTCATATCAGGACCAAAACCCCTGTTGTATCTTTCATCGCTTTCAGTTTTGTTATAAATAGTTTCTTTGTATTCATCAAATTCTTTTGTATCAAGTTTTTTTTCTATACCCTGTTTTACAGTGTCATTGTTTTGCAAGTTTTCATCTCTATTAGGGGTAATAGTCCCAAGAGATGAGTTATTAACTCTTTCAGTCGTAAAATATAAATTATTATTTCCTTCAGGTACGCTATCAGTTGATTTTGCTATTGTGCTATTATCACCTAGTCTAAATTCTTGATTAGTTCCAGCAGAAAGTTTATCTTGTTTTTGACTTAATAAATTATCAATTTGAGCAATAGTGTAAACCTGCCCATTTAAGCCTTCAAGTACTAAAGTATCAATTCTACCATCTAAACGCTCAATATCAAGATCGCTTGCATTTTGACGCCACTCCGTCCATATCAAATTAAATCTATCATAAAACCTATAGTAAATATTATTTATTGTTAAAGTATTTTCTGCGTATTGTTCGTATAGAAATTGAATTTGACTAAATTGTTGTACTTCAATATTGCTATTAATAATCTTTAAATCGGCATTACTTCCTTTTTCAATAGTTGTGTTTTGACCTTGTGTAGTAGTAACTCTTTTTTTAAAGCCTGTAGGCAAGTTAAGTAAATTTTCAGTGTAATCTTCTTGAATAAAATATAAACCAGTCTTTAAATTTGTTGTATTATTTAAATCGGTAATTTGAGTAGTTGCAAAACCTTCTCTTCTTGTTATAGTTTGATCGTTTACTAATCCTTGAGCATTTGATATAGGATATTCTAAAGGAGGTATATTAGGCACATTTTCTAATTCCACATCTGCTTTATTTGCAAAACTAGGAACATACTGCCCATTAACAAATTTTAAAAATTGACCTTCATTACCATTAGGTAAAATATCTTGTTTGTTTCCAATCGCAGTTAAAAAATCATTAAGAGATACAACAACAAAAGTGTTTAAAGAATCTAAATCACTTTGATTAGCTTTTAAATCTAAAGCATTTTGAGTTGCCTGAGAAATAGGCTTTAATGTATCACTAGTATTATCTACATTGTTAATATTAAGTCCAATTTTCAAATCATCATAAGAAATAACATTTACATTAGCAATGTTATCAGTATTATTACCTAAGACGCTTTTAGGTGTTATCTTAGCAAGTTTTTCAGTAGTAATTTGATTATCAGCTACATTACTACTTGTTATTTCAACAATTATTGCTTCAGTTCCAAGAGTTCCAGCTGTGTCTTTTACAATACAGTTAAACTCAACTCCAGTAAATGTACCCTCTGTAACTTGAGTTAAAGACCCTGCAATTTTAGCCAATGTGTTATTATCACTAGCCCTTGCTAAAGTATTTGCAGAACTATAAACATAAATACCATTTTCAGTTTTATTAGTTTGAGATTTAATTAAAACCCTGTTTCCTATAATTAAAGTTATGCCGTCAATAACAGTAACATTTAATAAGTCAATATTTACATTGCTAGCAACCCTACAGGCTTCTCTTTTAACATTTCCCTTTACAGCTTCACTGATCAATTCAGAAGCTTCAACAATAGCATCTTGTGTGTTTGTTGAGGTAATTATACTATTAGGGGTAAAGTCTACTTGAGAAGCCGTATAATCACCATTTAAAGGTAAAACATTTCCAGTTCTGCCATTAAAAGACTTTACTGTTTCTTGAGTAGTTTTATTTATTAAAATCTCTTGATTGGTTTGTAATAAATTTATTTCTTTTTCGTGTTCTTGCAAAACATTAGAAGCTTTATAAGACACATCTTGTTGTAAATTATCTTTTATATTTATAGATTGAGAAGCATCAGAATAATTATTTACAAAACTAGGTTCTGTGTATCTTTCAATTCTAAAAAAATCTATACTATCAAAATTATTTATAAATGTTACCAAAACCCCAGGTTCATTATTGCTACCAGTTGTTATAGCTTCCACTGTATAATCTACATTAACAGTTAAATTTGATACTAGTAATGGTAAATTATCATCAGTATTTTTATAAGTAGCAATTAAAACCTGTTCTTTAACAGAACCATCATCATTAGTTGTAATGCTAAGCGGTATATTATAAACTAAAGTATCAGGAATATATACAATATCCTTTATTATATTATTATTATCTAGTGACATTTGGATTGTAATTTGTTGAGTAAGAAATAGAGCTAAAAGTTAGTGGAATTGTTGAGTTTTTTTCACTAACAATTGATATATTAACTTCTTGAGCTATAGGGCTTTGCTGATATATTTTTATATAATCATTAATAGGTGTAATATCTAAACTGCTATTTGTTTTATCATATTCAAAAGCTTTAATAGTACCGCTATAATCTTCTGTTTTATAATCATAATTAACGTCAAAAGCATTTGAATTCTTAATATTAATCCTAACATCAGAAATATATCTATTTAATGCTAATGCCTTTGTATTAAGTTTGTTATTAATCATTTCTTGGTTATGAAATGAAAGTTTAGCAATAATAGATTTAGGCAATTTTGCTTTTTGTTCTTCAGTTAATATGTCAGGGAAAACATAATTAGTAATACCATTAACTTCAGGGCTAGTATCATCAAAAACAAAATCACTAGCCATACTATCATCAATATAAAATTCTGCTTTAACCACTCCATCATTTGATACATTAAAAAAGTCCATAGAGCCTACAATACTATAATCAGAATTGCTATCTATAGAAGATTCAGAATTGAGATTTAAAGAAGACACAATAAATAGTTTTTTTTGCGATTGACTATCAAGTGCCGTTATGTCTTTAATTCTATAATTTAAGTTAATTTGAAACCAAGCAAGCTTTTTTCCTCCAGTAATGCAACCATATAATTTATTACTATCAGTTAAAACAAATAATAAATTATCTTGTGCGTATTTAACATATTCTATTTTTTTAATAGGGTCATTATCAAAGAAATCTATTGTATCACTTAAACTATAACTTTGGCTTGAATTTTCAATAAACACAACGCCTTTTATAACCCTTCTATCACTGCTTACAATTAAAAGGGCAGGATATCCATTGTATTGAATTTGAATAGGTTTAACATAACTACAAGAAATATTAGTATCTAATCTTAATATTTCAGTGTCAGTAGGGTTAGCAATACTAGATAAAAAGAAAACCCCTTTATCACTTCCAACTGCAAAGCCTCCAGTATTTCCTACATTACCACCCCAGTTAGCAATCCATTT
>MDTG01128724.1_pt1 | contig 10214 bp, 11 predicted proteins | sample 811421 | NCBI WGS metagenome assembly MDTG01 (sample SAMN05326645, study PRJNA326480) | marine metagenome | isolation source: seawater | place: Pacific Ocean: South East | collected 2011 | reverse complement strand
ATATTTAAATGAAAGATTTAAAAATATTCATTGATTTAACGAGATTAAACAGGCCGATAGGTTATTTGCTATTGTTTTGGCCGTGTAGCTGGGGTTTAGCATACGCATATTCTTTTAATAAAAATATTGAAGTATTTTTATTATACATAATTCTATTTTTTTTTGGTGCGGTTTTAATGCGAAGTGCTGGGTGCATTGTAAATGATATAGTGGATAGAAAACTCGACAAAAAAGTAAAAAGAACCAAAAGTAGACCTTTAGCTTCAAATTTAATATCGGTAAATAGAGCATTTTTTTACGTTGGGATACTTTGTGGTTTAGCTTTCTTTATTTTAATTCAATTTAATTTTTTAACAATTTTACTTGGTTTAGCTTCTATGTCTTTGGCTTTTTCTTATCCATTTATGAAAAGAATAACTTACTGGCCACAACTTTTTTTAGGATTGACCTTTAATTGGGGGACAATAATGGCTTGGGCATCTATTAATAATAGTTTAACTACTGATATTTTTATAATTTACCTCTCGGCCATATTTTGGACATTGGGTTATGACACTATTTATGGCGCCCAAGACATTGTAGATGATGAAATTATAGGAGTAAAATCAACATCAATTAAGTTTAAATCAATGTTAAAAAAATTTGTTTTTTTATGTTATTCCGTAAGTTTACTAATACTTTTTATTTTTTTTATTTATAAAATGAAATCAATTTTTTTTTTAATTCCCCTATTCGCATTTTCTATAACATTGATTTACCAAATCTTTATCTTTAATAAACAAAAGCCAAAAACCTGTTTTCAAGCTTTTAAGGTTAATAATTATTCAGGGTTTTATTTATTTTTAACTTTTTTAACCTTTTCTTTATAAAAATGAAATTTGAAGAAATAAAAATAATTTTAAAGAGACTTTATAAAGAGCACATAAATAGATATTTGAATAGAATTTTATTATCTCTATTTCTATCTTTAGTAGTTTCCCTAAGTACTTCAGCAATTGCATGGTTACTTGATCCTGCGGTTAAAAAGATATTTATTGAAAACAATCAAACATTTGCCTGGGTGATACCTCTAGCAATTATAATTGCATTTTCATCTAAAGGTATTTGTTTGTACGTAGCTAGAATACTTCTAATAAAAACTGGCCAAGAGATTGCTGGTGAACTTCAAACAAAAGTGGCTAAGTATATTTTAAACACAGATATTGCAACCATTGAAAAAAAACACTCTGGTAAGTTTATTTCAAATATAAGTTTCGATGCTTCGCAGGTTAATTCTCTTTGTAGCACAGGTATACTAAATTTAATGAAAGATACTTTGACTTTAACCGCACTCGTAGGTGTTATGATTTATCAAAATTGGAAGCTTACTTTATTTGCTTTAATTATGATGCCTTTGGCTGCAGGACTCGCTAAGTCTCTTGGAAAAAGAATAGGTAAAGCCGTCTCAGAAGCCGGGGAAATTTCTGGAAGGTTAACATCACATTTATCAGAAATTTTAAAGGCTTCAAAGATGATAAGAATTTATCAAAAAGAAGATTTGGAATATCAAAAATCAAAAAATATTATTTTTCAGATGGTAAATAAAGGAGCAAAAATATCTTCAATTATAGTAAGGGCAACACCGTTAATGGAAATATTAACAGGCTTTATGATAGCTGGTTTTATATTTTTTTCTGGCTCTCTGATTTCTTCTGGGGAACTTCAAGTAAATCAGTTCTTTTCATTTTTAGCTGCAATGATGCTCGCTTATCAACCAATAAGATCATTAGCTACTATTAATATGATTGTATTTTCCGGTGCAGCAGGTGCAAAAAGAATATATAATGTTATCGATCAACCTATAAAAATTAGCAACAATCAAAATTTACCTGACCTTAAATCTTCTGAAGGAAATATTAAATTTTCGAATGTAAGTTTTAAATATGAAAATTCTAATGACAGAGCCATTAAAGACATTAGTTTAGATATTAGAGGTGGCAGTATGGCAGCTTTTGTTGGTCATAGCGGAGCGGGGAAAAGTACAATAATAAATTTATTACCAAGATTTTATGATCCGGAAAATGGTGAAATTTATATTGATAAACAAAGTATTAAATCTGTAAACTTAAATTCACTTAGAAAATCAATATCACTTGTTAGTCAAGATGTAATACTTTTTGATAGCTCAGTAAAAGAAAATATTTTATATGCAAATCAAGATGCTTCCGAAAAGGAGTTTTTAGAGTCATGCCGATTTGCTGCGGCTGAGGAATTTATTCGTGACTTACCTCAAAAACATGAGACTTTAATCGGTGAAAATGGTGTAAGACTTTCTGGTGGCCAAAAACAGAGACTTTCGATTGCCAGAGCAATTCTTAAAAAATCTCCAATAATTCTCTTGGATGAAGCTACTTCGTCTTTAGATGCTGAGTCAGAGGAGGTAGTCCAAAGCGCTATTAAAAACTTAACCAAAAACAAAACAACTCTAGTAATTGCTCATAGATTATCAACTATACATAACGCTGATAAGATTTTTGTAATTAAAAAGGGAAATTTAATTAACTCAGGGAGTCATGACGAGCTTATAAAAAAATGTGACTATTATAAATTGCTATATGAAAAGCAATTAAAATAAAAATTATGATTTTCTTATATAGAATTTTAACTTTTTTTTTATTACCATTTTTTATTACAATAATTTATCTAAGAACATTTATTAACAAAGAAGACAAAAAAAGATTTATAGAAAAAATATTTATTAAAGAAAATTATTCTCTTCAAAATAAAAGTGTGATTTGGATACATGCAGCAAGCGTTGGAGAGACAAATAGTGCAATTCCCTTGATCAGTGAATTAATAAAAAGAAATAAGAAAATTTTTGTCTTGCTTACGTCTACCACTCTTAATTCTAGCCAAATAATTAAAAAAAAGAAATTAAATCCAGATAATTTTCAACATCGTTTTTTTCCATTAGATGTTCAATTTTTAGTAAAAAGATTTTTGAATAATTTAAAACCTGAATTAATAATATTTATTGACTCTGAAGTATGGCCAAATTATTTGTTAGAAATCGCCGAAAGGAAAATACCTCTGATTTTATTAAATGGAAGAATTACCATGAAAACATTTAATCGATGGAAAATGATACCAAATCTCTCTAAAAAATTATTCGGTTTATATGATTTATGTTTACCGTCAAGTCATGAGTCTGAGAAAAATTTAAAATCTTTAGGAGCAAGAAATGTAAAATTTTTAGGTAATTTAAAGTTTTGCGCAACTTTATCGAACGAAAAAAATAATAATGATTTAAATTCCTTTTTCAAAAATTTTAATTTATGGTGTGCGGCAAGCACACACCCAGGTGAAGAGGAAATAATCTTTAAAACACATTCTTTACTTAAATCTAAAGGTGTTAAACCGGTTACAATATTAATACCACGTCATATAACTAGATCGAAAAATATTCATAAAATCTGTAAAAATCTAAATTTGAAGAGTCAAATTATTGAAAAAGATAGTGATATATTAAAAGAATCTGAGATACTAATTATTAATTCTGTGGGTGAAATGACAAAATATTTTTATAATTGTAACAGCATTTTCATGGGAAAGTCTTTTTCTAAAAAACTTATTAAAGTGGGTGGACAGAATCCAATTGAGCCCGCTAAATGTGGTTGTAAAATTTATCATGGACCTTATGTATCCAATTTTAAAGAGATTTACAGATTATTAAATGAAAAGAAAATTACTTATGAAGTTAGTGACGAAATTGATTTAGCTGAAAATTTATTAAAAGATTTTAGTAATAACATAAATGCGAATAAAAAAAATGTTGAAGACCTTAATGATTATGGTAAGCAAATACTACACCTTACAACGGATGAAGTTTTAAATTTAAAAAATGAAAATTAAGAAACCGTTATTTTGGAAAAATATTAATTTTTTCTCTTTATTACTTTTACCACTCACACTCATTGGCTTTATATATAATGTTTTGAAGTTATTTTTAACATCCAAATATGAATACAAAATCCCAATTATTTGTGTAGGTAATATATATGTTGGAGGAACTGGCAAAACTCCGTTAAGCTTATATGTCTATAATTTGCTTAGAAGAAAAAAATTTAGACCAGCAATAATAAGAAAATATTATTCTTCCCATTTAGATGAAATTGAATCAACTAAAAAAAAAGCAAGACATTTTTTTTCTGAGAGAAGTAGAGCGATAGCAATTCAAAAAGCAGAGCAAAATAAAAATAATATTATTGTGATGGATGACGGCTTGCAAGATGTATCGATAAAAAAAAATTTAAATATAGTCTGTTTTAATAGCACGGATTTAGCTGGGAACGGATTTTTACTACCTGCAGGTCCATTAAGAGAAAGTTTAAGAAATTTAAATAGATATCAAATTATAGTTATTAATGGAAAGAAGAACGTTAAATTTGAAAAAAAATTAAAAAATTTATCAACTAATATTAAAATTTATCAATCATTTTATAAGATAAAAAATTTAAAAAAATTTAAAAATTTTAAAATTCTCGCTTTTGCAGGTATTGGAAATCCTGCAGGATTTTTTAATTTATTAAAAAATTATGGATTAAGGGTTGAGGAAAAGATTTCCTATCCTGACCATTATAATTACTCTAAAAATGAAATAAAAGATATAATTGTTAGAGCAAAAAAAAATGGTTTAAAATTGTTAACAACAGAGAAAGATTATTTTAGAATAAAGCAATTGGGTTTAAAAAAAATAGACTATGTTTCTGTAGAATTGAAAATCATAAAGTATAAAAGTTTTGAAAAAGAGATAATTAAACATTTATGATAAAAATTTTTTTCTATTTTTTTCAATCAGTCGTAATTTACATATTTTTTATTTTTTCGAAAATTATTGGTTTAGGGTTAAGTAGGAAACTTTTTTCATTCATTTTTATTAATATTGGTAGTTTGTTTAAATCTAAAGAAATAGTTTTTAAAAATTTAAATAAAATTAATCCTAATAAAAATATTTTTGAAAAGAAAGTTATAATGAAAAAGATGTGGTCTAATTATGGAAAAACATTTATAGAGTATGTTCATCTTAATTCATTTAAAAAAAAATCAAACCATATTAATATTAAAAACAAAAAACTAATTGATAAAATTGTAAACGATAATAAACCTGTAATTTTCATATCAGGTCATTTTGCTAATTATGAATTAATGTCTATGGAGCTGACAAAAGCAAAAATAAAATTGGCAACAATTTACAGACCTTTAAATAATATATTTTTAAATCCTTTTATGGAATATCTTCGAAAAACTTTTGTGTGTGAAAATCAAATTAAAAAAGGTTTGAATGGTGTACGAGAAACTTTAGAATACATAAAAAAAGGATACAGTATCGCTTTAATGGTTGACCAAAGGGTAAGTGAAGGATCGCTAGTAAAGTTTTTTCAAAATGATGCTTACACAACAACTCTACCTGCACAATTATCAAACCGTTTTAATTGTGATATTGTTCCAATTTATATTTCAAGAACTGATAATGATACATTTGATATGGAAATATTAAATCCTGTGCAATTTTCTGAAAATGCAAAAAATGATAAAGAGCTAATGACAAAAGAAATTAATGAAATAATTGAAAAATTCATTCTTAAAGATCCTAGTCAGTGGATTTTAACACATAATAGATGGAAATAGCCTTATTCTAAAATTTCAGATTTAAATTATTTTAATTTTTCGAATCTTTGTTTAACTTCTGCTGGTGAGAAATACGCTTCTTGAAGCTCAACGTTCCAATAATTCAATTTTTCTAGTGGAATTTTTTTTTTTTGATACAGCACATTCTACATAATCACCTTTGCCAATAACTTCGAAAGTGTTAGCAAGGTATTTTAACTTTGCTTTTATTCCATCCATAATTTAAGTAATATATAACAAATCTTTTAATATGAATATTGCTTTAATTGGTAGTGGGGGTCGTGAAGATGCTTTGTGTAGAAAATTAAAGGAATCAAAAGAGGTCAGTAAGATCTTTTGTATACCAGGCAACGCAGGAACAGCAAAAATAGCCACTAATTTAGACATAAATTTTCTTAACTTTAAATTATTACTTAAAATTCTTAGATTGTATAAAATTCAGTTAGTTGTCGTTGGCCCAGAGGAACCATTGGTTAAAGGTATTGTAGATTTTCTTGAAAAAAATAAGATAAACGTTTTTGGTCCAAATAAGTTTGCATCTCAACTTGAAGGTTCCAAAGCATTTATGAAATTAATTTGTAAAAAATACAACATACCAACTGCGAAGTTTAAAATTTGCAAAACTGAGAAGGATTTTAAAGATTCAATAAATAAATTCAATTTACCTATTGTTGTTAAGGCAGATGGTCTAGCAGCCGGTAAAGGGGTCGTAATATGTAGAACTCAGAGCAAAGCTTTTGAAGTTTCCAAACAAATATTTAAAGGTAAATTTAAAAGTTCAAACAAAGTAATACTTGAGGAGTTTTTAGAGGGGGAAGAAGCTAGTTATTTTTTAATTATAGATAAATATAACTTTATAAATTTTGGAACAGCGCAAGATCATAAAAAAGTCTATGAGGAAGAAAAAGGACCCAATACAGGTGGTATGGGGGCATATTCTCCAGCACCAATTATTGACAAAGAGTTGGAAAAAAAGATTATTTCAAGGATTGTTAAACCAACTTTAAAATCATTAAGGGATAAGAAACAATTTTATAGAGGCTTTCTATATGTTGGATTAATCATAAAAAATAAAAATCCGTATTTAATTGAATATAACGTTCGAATGGGAGATCCTGAGTGTCAAGTTATAATACCACGATTAAAAACTGATCTAATTAAAATTATCAATTATTCTCTAAAAAATAAATTGAAAAAATTGAAACTGAGTTGGGAAAAAAAGAAATGTATGACAATCGTTTTGTGTTCTAAAGGATACCCTGGAAAATATAATAAAAATAAACTTATCGAAATAAAAAATTTTAAAGAAAATAAAAATATATTTATTATTCATGCAGGTACAAAAGAAAATAATGGAGATATTTTTTCTACAGGTGGAAGAGTTTTAAATGTTGTTTGTAAAGGATTAGACTTTAGTAAAATTAGAAAAAAAATTATTAGCTTAATTAAAAAGATTAATTGGAAAGAGGGTTTCTATAGAAAAGATATTGGTTGGAGAGTTATAAAAAAATTATGAGAATTATAAGTGGAAAATTTAAAGGAAAAAAAATATCATACATTAATACAGAGATTACTAGACCATTAAGGGATTATGTAAGGGAAAATATTTTTAATATTATTGCTCATGGAAAAAAATTTAATTTGAATTTTGATAAAGCAAATGTTCTAGATTTATATTCCGGAGTTGGGTCTTTTGGAATTGAATGTTTATCAAGGAATGTAAATAAAGTTGTTTTTGTTGAAAAGGACCCTATTGCTTTATCAATTTTAAGAAAAAATATAAATGATTTAAAGATTACAAACAGTGTAAATCTTATATCTATAGATATAAAATATTATATTGAAAAAATGAAAGGTGATGAAAAATTTGATTTAGTTTTCATGGACCCCCCTTTTAAGGATAATTCATATTTAAACATAATTAGTCTAATTAAAAAAAGAAAAATTTTAAATAAATATCATAGAATAATAATTCATCGAGAGAGAAAATGTGAAGAGGAAATTGGCAAATTTTTGAATGTGGACCTAGAAAAAAATTATGGTAGATCAAAAATTATTTTTGGATCTTTTTAAATAAATTTTTCTTTGTTAATTTTTTTAACTGTTCAACGGCTGGTTGGTTAAATGGATTTATTTTCAAACTCTCTCCCGTGAATACAGTTTCTAAAATGAAATAAGAGAATAATTCACCAATTGTCTCTTCATTTCTTTTTTGTAATTCTATAGAAAGGAAGGGTATTTTTTTGATTTTAAATAAAGATATCATTGCATTTTTTTGATTTTCCAATATTTGATATGAATTTTTGTTGTTTAGCGCGCTAGTGAATAGTCCTTTATTTTTTTTGGCCCTGTTACCGTCTTTTAAGGAAAAAATATAAAAAAAATTATCCTTAGGTCCGTCTAAATAAATCTGAAGAAGACTGTGGTGGTCTCGTGGAGCTACAGAGATTATAGGTATTTTTCCCTTGCCTTTTTTACCTAAGCTTTCTGCAATTAGTTGTTGGCACCATAATGAAAAATATTCTAAATCTTTACTATAATTTAGCAAAATTAATGAATTGATTTTTTTTGAACTATAAATTTGAGATAAGTTGATTAAATTTTTAATTAATAGAGATTTTTTTTTATTTAAAAAATTTAGTATATTTTTTTTTAATTTCGAAATATTGACTCCCATCAAATAACAAGGAACCAGAGCTGTTTCTGAAAAAACAGAATACCTGCCACCAATATAGTTTCGATGAAAAATAGTTCTAATATTATATTCTTTTGCAAATAAATTTAGATGACTTTTTTTGTTTTCAGTAATTATTAAAGAATTATTCTTATTAAATTTAGCCTTTTTTTTAATTGAGTTAATTATAGATAAAACTTCAATTGTATTTCCTGACTTAGATATAATTACAAATAGAGAATTAAATAAATTTTTATGTTTATTTAATTTATCTATTTGATCAAGATCAAGATTATTAACAAAAATAAGTTCCTTTTTTATTTTTTTTTTTAAAAAATAATGTATTGCTTGTGTACCTAGTATTGACCCACCAAATCCAATAATAATAATTCTTTTAAATTTTTTATACTTTTTTAATTCCACTAAATTTAAGTTTAATTTAAAGTCTTTAGAAAATGAATAAAATACATTTTTTTTTGCTTTAATATTTTCTTTTGCCTTTTTTACAGAATTTAAGAACACCTTCTTGTTAATTTTTTTTAACTTATTTTTATCATTCTTCAGAGTTAAAAAATTAAAATTAATATTTTGTCTATATGGCATTAATCTTTTTTGATTTCTTCAAGAAAAATATTTTCAAGTTCCGATCTTTCCTCTAAAGTTTTATCCTCGCTTACGGAGCTAAAAATATTTTCATTATCTTTTTTGTTATTACTGCCAGATTTTGGTTTAGGTAATTCACCCATTTTTGGTGGCATTGATAACGGTCCTCTTTTTTCAATTAAAAATTCATCGGTTGTTCTAGTTTTTTCATTTCTTAGAGCCTTGCTAATTTCTGAGCCACCACAAGATGTTAAAAGAAAAAGTAGAAGTATTAATATAGTTCTCATTTTGTTTTAAATACTATTTCATTTAATATCATGAATATTATACCAATTGATATAAAAATATCTGCGATATTAAAAGTAAACCAATGAAATGTTTCGATATGGAAATCTACAAAATCTGGAACCGCCTTAAAAATAATCCTGTCATATAAATTTCCTATTGCTCCTCCAATTATTAGTGAAAAAAATATTTTTTCACGCGTTTTCGATTTAATCATAATAAATATTAAAACTAAAATTATTAAAAATATAAAAAATGATATTAAATTGTAGTAAATGCCTGCACTCAGACTAAAAAGGCCAAAACCAATGCCCGTGTTAAAAACTAAATTTAAGTTAAGATAGTCATTAATAAATAAATAATTTTTATCTTCCAAAAAATTAATAACTTTAATTTTTGTAATCCTATCTAATAAAAACAATGATAATATTAATATTAAAAATAAGTAATTTTCTTTAATTAGTTTCATCAAGATTTTTTAAAATAATTTTTTTTATAAAAATTCCACACACCTAGAGCATTTTGTTTCGAGTATCTTCCAGCATCTTGGGCACTTTTCACCATTTGTTTTCTTAACCTTAATAATTGTCTCTTTTGTGTCATCAGGATTTTTGGAAAGTTTGGCTTTAGAAGTGATAAAATATTCAGGTAAATCTAATTTTTCTAATATTCTATAATTTTCATCATTGGTAAATATTTCAATTTCTGCCTCTAAACTAGAACCTATCTCCTTGATAGATCTTTTTTCTTCAATAGCTATATTTGCTTCTTGTTTAATCTTGTATAAATTTTTCCACTTTTCAGCTAAAATATCATCTCTGAATTCAGGTTTTAATTTTGGAAATTGCGTTTCGTGTATGCTGGAGTCAGATTTTTCAACTAAATTATAAATTTCTTCTGTAGTAAAAACTAGTATAGGAGCAAACCATTTTAATAAACATTCTAGAATTATATTTAAAACAATAACACACTCTTTTCTTTTTTT
>MDTG01402826.1_pt1 | contig 10215 bp, 8 predicted proteins | sample 811421 | NCBI WGS metagenome assembly MDTG01 (sample SAMN05326645, study PRJNA326480) | marine metagenome | isolation source: seawater | place: Pacific Ocean: South East | collected 2011 | reverse complement strand
CTAAAAGAGGTGAAATATTATTGTAATTAATGTTTGGATGAATCAGCATAAAAAGCCACTCTAACTAGGGTGGCTTTTTCATTGTTTAAACTTTTCAAACCCTTGAAAAATTAGATCCAACGAATAAATAGAGCTTTAAAGCCGATTTTTACATAATATAATTTGACCTATTTTATTCTATATTTGGGACTAAAATTTCGTAAAATGAAAGGCTTATTTTATCTAATACTATTACTCCCTTTTGTTAGCTATGCTCAAGACTACAATATAGGTTATACTGAATTGGATTTTTATGATGAAACAAGGGATAGAATTATACCTACTAAAATCTACTACCCCTCTGAACTAAATGGAGAAAATGTAGCAATATCTAATTCATCTTTCCCTATTATAGTTTTTGGTCACGGATTTCTTATTGGCTGGGAAACGTATTCTAATTTTTGGTTAGAGTTGGTTCCTAAAGGATATATTTTATCTTTTCCAACTACCGAAATGAGTTTTAGCCCTAATCATGAAGAATTTGGTCTAGACTTAAAATTTGTGGCTAACGAAATGCTTGAATTAGAAAATCAAATTAACTCAATTTTTTATAATTCTATTTTGCCTAATACAGCCATAATGGGTCACTCAATGGGAGGTGGAGCTTCTTTTTTGAGTTCAACTAACAGTGCATCAATAACTACATTAATCAACTTTGCAGCTGCAGAAACTTCTCCTTCAGCAGTTTTAGCAGCCCAAGATGTTAATATACCAACACTCATTTTTGCTGGAGAAGAGGATTGCGTAACTCCTCCTTCATCAAACCAAATCCCTATGTATGATGCAACAAATTCAAGTTGTAAAACTTTTATAAACATAAAAAATGGTGGACACTGTTATTTTGCAAATGATAATTTTGCTTGTGATTTTGGTGAATCTTCTTGTAGTTCGGGCTTTGATATTTCAAGAGATCAACAGCAAGATGTTACTTTCGACTTTTTAAATTTATGGTTAGATTATACACTGTATAATAACGAATATGCTGTAATAGAGTTTAATGATTCTTTACAGACTTCAATGCGAATAAATTATTTACAGTCATGTGAATCAGTTAATATTAATGAAGATCTTCTTGTGCAAGAAAATACTTCTACACTCATTAAAATGATTGATATATTAGGTCGGGAACAACAAGATCACAAACAAGGATCACTTCTTTTCTATGTCTACGATAATGGTAGAGTTGATAAGAAATTTAAGCCCTAAATTTCTTTAAAGTATACCCATATCGGCTCAAACGATAACCAATAAAGGTTTTTTTTATATCAGTTTATTTTAAAAATAAACAACCTTTTTTATTTGCTATATTTGAAATCAATAAAGGAGAAGTAGTATGAAAAATATACATTATAAAGTCTGTACAATTGTAGTATTGATTCCATACCTCCTATTTTCTCAATCTAACACTTATTGCGATGGAGATTGGATAGAGGAAACCATAATTAATAACTGTTCATCTTTTAACGATCAGGTGTCCTGTGAAAATATTGAGGGTTGTTCATGGGAGTATTCATGGAGTGGATGGGTTTCTAGAGGCTCAAATGATTGTTTAGGCGGTCAGGTAACAACTACCAATATTTATTGTGATGGAGAAATAGTTGTTTTAGGCTGTACAGAAATAAATGCAATAAATTTTAATCCATTAGCAACTGAGAATGATGGTACTTGTATTGCAAATTGTACCGAAATATATGTGGAAGTCAGCTCAGGAGCCCAAGATGATGAAATAGGTTGGAACATTGCTCAAAGTAATGGTTGGGCAATACTCTCTGGTGCTGTTGGAACAACCGCTACTTGCATTCAGGACGGATGTTGGACATTTAATATGTATGATGGTGGCGGCGATGGATGCGCAGGGTCTATTATTACAATTTCTACTGAAGAAGAAATATTGTTTAGTGGCACATTAAATGATGGAACATTTGAAGTGAATTCACTACAAATAGGAAATAGTATTCCATGTGAAGAAATTAATTTCGGGTGTGAGTATGAAGGTGAATTGTTTGAATTCGGCTCATCAATTGAACAAGACTGTAATTCTTGCTATTGTCAAGCAGGATTTAATCCAAATCAAAATGGAATATGGATTTGTACTGAACAAGATTGTAGTTTTGGTTGTACAGATCAAAGTGCATCTAATTATGCTGCTTATGCTTTAGAGGATGATGGTTCATGTACATGGTTAGATTGTAATAACGAATCGAGTAATACATCATTAAATATTTTTGTGGAAGATAGTGTATGCCATAGCAATTTGTATTGTGAGGAGTATAATTGGGATGGAGGGGACTGTGTTTTTGATTGTAATGATGATTTAATGTCACTTTGGGATATAGATAGTTATTTTTACAATGGTGAGTGTGACCAAATTTTAAATTGCATGTTCTATAATTTTGATAATGAATCTTGTATAGAAAATACAAGTTCTGGTTGCAGTGGAATTTCAATTACAATTAATAACGGATGGAATATGATTGGTTTTTCATGTAGTGATGATTTAGATGCTATCGAGGCTTTTTATTCTATCCAAGATAAAATTGTTATCGCTAAAGATATTTATGGGAATGCTTATTTACCAAGTTTTAACTTTAATGGAATAGGTGATTTAGAGAGAGGTTATGGGTATCTATTAAAAGTGAATGAGCAAATCAATAATTATAATATTTGTGAATAATTTACTTTAAACAAATAAGCATTTAAACTGAATGGTTTATTGTTATGATAATGGAACAACAGTTAAGAAGCCTATTTAGTAAATTTGAGAAGCACAACCCTCTTATTATGAAAAAGATATTATACATTTTACTACTATTTCCTCTTTTCCTAATTTCTTCTTGTGAAACAACTCATACAGTTAGAAAAACATTAATAAATGATTCAGAGTATGATTTTTATATCGATTATAATAATTCATATGTGGATACATTATTTTATTTAACAGCTGGAGATTATTTAATATTCTCTGATTTCACTAAATTAGGCTGTCATCCCGATGGGCTTCCAACTTCGCCTTGCTCGCTTCACTTCTCAGATACAATAAATGTATCAGTAAATTCTATATTACCTTATTACTTTGTTGGAGATTTTAGAGATGAATATTCCTGGGATGAAAATTTAAGTGGAAATAGAGCCACCATTCAAGGCTGCTCGTTTACTATTACTAATGATCACATAATGCTGGAAATGCAATAGTTCAAGACCAAAAGCAAGCCTTCTTAAATATTCGTTTATAAGTTTCATAGCACCCCTTATGATGTCTTTCTTTCTTTCTTCTTTTATTTTCTTAAAGCATTAAATAAAAACAGTTTAAAAGAGAACTAACAAGAGAAACTATTGGGGATGTTATTTTGTATCTTTGTACTTCTTATTTCAAAGACTATGAAAAAACTACTTTTTTGCTTCATTGTGTTTGCTTTTCAAGCAAATGCTCAAGACGCTTACCAAATCATTAAGCAAGCAGATGAGCACCTGAGGGGTTCGAGTCAAAAAGCAGAAATGAGCATTGAAGTAAAGCGGCCAAAGTGGTCGCGAACTCTCGAAATTAAAGCCTGGTCTTTAGGTAATGACTATTCTTTCATCCTTATTAATTCCCCAGCTCGAGATAAGGGGACGGTATTTTTAAAACGAGAAAACGAAATTTGGAATTGGCAACCTAAAATAGAAAAGGTGATTAAATTACCTCCTTCAATGATGATGCAATCTTGGATGGGCTCCGACTTTACCAACGACGACTTAGTCAAGGAATCTTCTATTCTATTAGATTACACTCATGAAATTATTGGCGACACCCTTATACAAAATCGCGCTTGCTACAGCATTCAATTAACGCCAAAACCAGATGCAGCTGTTGTTTGGGGTAAAATAAAAACATTTATTGATAAGAATGATTTTCTTCAATTAGGATCTGAATTTTACGATGAAGACGGTTACTTGATTAATAAAATGGAAGCCTCGGAAATTCGATCTTTTGGAAATAGAATACTACCCTCAAAAATGGTTATGACACCTGTTGAAGAAGAAGGTCAAGTGACCATACTTCGCTACAAATCAATTGAGTATAATATCGATATAAACGAAGCATTCTTTAGCAAACAAAACATGAAAAGATTGCGCTAATGAAGATGATTTTTAAAATCGCATGGCGAAATATTTGGCGAAATAAGCGTCGAAGTATCATTACAATTTCATCTATTTTTTGTGCTGTATTTTTTGCTGTTTTTGCACGTTCCTTTCAAATTGGGGTCTACGATAAAATGATTTCCAATATGGTAGGCATGTACACAGGCTATCTTCAAATTCATCAAGATGGTTACTGGGAAGAACAAAGTATTGAAAACACTTTTATACCTGATGAAAGTTTGCGCTCAAGCCTTCAAAATCAAAGGAATATAAATGGCTATAATGAACGCTTAGAAAGCTTTGCTCTTTCAGCATCGGAAGAACTTACTAAAGGGGTTTTGGTGATGGGGATTCAATTTGAAAAGGAAGATGCCTTAATGGATTTAAGTTCTAAAATGATTGCTGGTAGTTTTCCAAGTATTACAAGTAATGCGCTTGTTATAAGTGAGGGTTTAGCAACCTATTATAAGCTAAGTATTGGGGACAGTCTAATCCTTTTAGGTCAAGGTTATCAGGGGACTACAGCAAATGGAATTTATCCCATTCAAGGAATTTTAAAACTTCCAATGCCCAACCTAAACGACCGTGTAGTTTTACTCCCGATTGAAACAGCCCAAGAGTTATATGCAGCTCCTGGTAGGGTCACTTCTATGGTATTGCAAGTTGATGATCCTAAAAAGTTAAATAGGACTAAAATAGACTTAGGTAAAACAATCGACTTGAATAGATACGAACTCATGGACTGGAAAAAACTTTTACCAGAGTTGGTTCAGACCATTCAAGCTGATAGTGCTGGGGGCATAATTATCTTAGCTGTTCTATACATGATTATCACCTTTGGAATTTTAGGAACTTTACTTATGATGACGGCAGAGCGTATGTATGAATTTGGGATTCTTATATCGATTGGAATGCGAAAAGGTAAGCTCATTTTAACAATGGTTTTAGAAAGCATTATGATGGGCGGCATTGGAATCGTTTTGGGAATCATTGGTATTACTCCAGTTCGTTATTACTTTTACTTGAACCCTATAAAACTAAAAGCAGAAGCAGCTGAAACAATAGAAACTTATGGGTTTGAGCCTATTATTCCGGCTTCTTTAGATTTGAGTATTGCTTTTAATCATGGCTTAATTGTTTTGGTTATTGTACTGCTTTGTTCATTATACCCGATCATCACTATATTTCGTTTAAAACCTGTTAAAGCAATGAAATCCTAATGATGACTACTTTAAAAATAGCATGGCGAAACATTTGGCGCACACCATTGCGATCGCTAATTGTAATTGGCTCGATTGTTTTAGGGATCTGGGCTGGAATTTTTGTAATTGCTTTTTGTTACGGTTTAAATTCTCAGCGAACCATTAACCGGATTGAGAGTGCCGTGTCTCATATACAGATCCATCATCCTGAATACGAAAAAGATTTTGATAGTAAATTCATATTAGAGGATCCAATCACTTTAGAAAAGACGCTTGAAGCAGATCCTAAAATTAAATCTTATGCACTTCGATCTCTTCAATTGGGAATGATTAGTTCTCCCATAAAAAGCAACGGGGTACAAATTATTGGTATAAACAAAACGCAAGAAAAAGAAGTTACAAATCTTTATAATAACCTTATAGAGGGTACATATTTTGAGACCAAGCGTAAAAATGCCATCTTGATTGGAGAGGTTTTGGCAAAAAAATTAAATGTTCGATTGCGTTCAAAAGTTGTGCTTACATTTCAGGATAACGAAAACAATATTATTTCTGGTGCTTTTAGAATCTGCGGTATTTTTAAAACACAATTCAGTAAGTACGATCAGGGGCATGTTTTTATCCAAAACAAAGATCTACACCGGTTAATTCAATCTGATGGTTACCATCAAGCGGCACTTTTATGCCATTCTATAAACGAAGTAGACACTGTTTTAAACCAGCTACAAAGTCAACTAAATAATGCTACTGTAAAAGACTGGAAAAAAATCGCGCCTGAACTTGCTTATGCTGATGAGATCATGGAAACATGGCTCTTTCTTATCATGATTATCATTATGTTGGCACTTATTTTTGGAATAATCAACACCATGCTCATGGCCGTATTTGAACGCAGAAAAGAACTTGGGATGCTTATGGCTATTGGAATGAATAAATCGAAAGTATTTACACTCATCCTCGTGGAAACATTCTTTTTATCATTAGTTGGCGCACCAACAGGGATGTTTTTAGGGGCACTTACGATACAAATAACAAGTAAAACAGGAATTGATCTTTCTATTGTAGGCGATGGCCTTCAATCGGTTGGTTTGTCTAACATTGTTTACCCAATCATAGAACCCAAATTTTACCTCATTACTGGCGTGATGGTCTTTCTTTTTACTTTGATTGCTGCAATTTATCCTTCAAAAAAGGCCTTGCGATTAAAACCTACTGAAGCCATTAGAACAATTTGATATGGAAATTATAAAAACAACAGGACTGATAAAAACCTACCGCAACAATGCACTTGAAGTACATGCTGTAAAGCAAGTAAATTTAACCATAGAAGAGGGAGAGTTTACTGCCATTGTTGGGCCTTCAGGCTCCGGAAAAACTACCCTCTTTAATATGATTGGTGGTTTGGACGACATTACTGCTGGAACTGTAGAAATTGCTGGAACCAACATCAGTAGTTTAAGTGAAAATGAATTAATTGATTTTCGACTCAAACATATCGGCTTTGTTTTTCAAGCTTACAACCTTATCCCAGTACTCACAGCAAAAGAAAATGTGGCTTTTATTATGCTACTTCAAGGACTTTCAAAAGAAGAACGCATGCAACGAAGTGAGGCTTTACTAAAACAAGTGGGTTTAGGTGATAAATTTGATTCATTACCCAATCAGCTTTCAGGAGGACAACAACAAAGAGTTGCTGTAGCTCGCGCTTTAGCATCTAAACCCCGCTTTATATTAGCAGATGAACCAACAGCAAATCTAGACAGTCAATCGACTTCTACGCTTTTAGACCTAATGGCAGAGATGAATGAGAAAGAAAACATCACCTTTTTATTTTCTACGCATGACCAAAGAGTAATCGATAAGGCAAAAAGAATCATTACCATTGAAGACGGAAAAATCATAAAAGATGAAAGACCTTAAGAAAATCGTCCTCGTATTTTTCCTTACTCTTTATTCCATACAGGCTCAAACAAGTTTTGATCAAGATTATTATGCCAGCAACCTCAATAGTTTTAACTTCTTTAACAAAGATTTAGCTTCTTCAGTTCATATTCCAAACCAATGGAATGATCAGCAACTCCATTTTCGTTGGAACGGACGCATGTATTACGGGAATTATTTTAATGCTCAAATAAGCCTGCGTAACCGACTTTTTACGGGGTATCAATGGCAAGAAAATTTATTTGGATTTAGAGAAGCATTAAATACAGATCAACTCGACTTTACCTCCATTAACGAAGATAATATCGGGCTGCATCACCAAATAGACCGACTTTATGCTCAATGGGAGAAAGAAAGTTGGAATATACGTATAGGTCGGCAAAGGATTAACTGGGGCATTCAGAACTATTGGAATTCTCACGATCTTTTTAACCAAATCAACTTCTTTAATTTCGACTATATCGAAAACCCAGGTGCAGATGCTGTTCGTGTACAATACTACACCAAACAATACAATTCAGTTGAAATTGCCCTTAATAAAGACATTCAAGCCGGTCTTTATAGATTCAATCTTTACGAGTACGATTTTCAAATACTCTTGGCCAATTATTTTGGGGAACACTCCGTAGGACTTGGTTGGGCTGGACAAATAAAAGACGCTGGATTTAAAGGCGAATTCAGTTATTTTAATTCAACTAAAAGTGAAAAAAACTCTTTGGTAGGGAGTATAAGTTTTGACTATAGTTTTAAAAATGGTGTATATATCTCCGCAGGATGTCTGTACAAAAATCAGGCGGAAGAGTTTAATCCTTTCGACTTCTATGAAATGGAAATTTCAGCTAAAAATCCAATGCCCTTTAAATATAGCTTTTTGTATCAGATCAACCACCCTATCCACCCTTTATTGCAAATAGGCACAGCACTCATTCACGATGGAGACTTAAATTTTATTTTCATAAACCCTCAAATAATTTACTCCATTTCTGAGTCCATCGACCTAATGATTAGTAGTCAAAATATGTGGATGAAAATTATGGATGAACGTGAAGACATAAATCAAACAGTCTTCACACGACTGCAATGGAATTTTTAATTAAATATATCCGGTGTTGTGGCACCTTTATTGAGTAAAAACTTAAATATCAATTTAAAAGCAGTTTAACGAGAACTAAAAGGAAGCCTAGGGTCCAATAAACTTTGTTCATCATTTGACCTTTTTTTATACCTTTATTGTTTGTTTTACCCCATAGCGCAATAAAATGAAAAAGATACTGTACATTCTAACATTCGCTTCAATGTTTGGCTTTTCTGCCACAGCTCAAGATACTCAAGCTCAGATAGATTCTATAATGACCTTGTATCCAAATTGCACAGACTATCCTGTTGAAGTATTAATCGTATTGGATTCACTATTGGTCGCTCTAGAAAACGAACAAAGCACTAGCAATGAAGACAATGATCTGTTTTTTAACTATTTAGCTGGTAATTACCCCAACCTTATAGAAAATGGGGAGCTAAATCTTTTAGAAGCTTCACTAATTACAGAGTTAAATTTAGACGGCCTGGGTTTAAATAATATTAATGGTATTGAACACTTTAACAATCTCGAAGATTTATCCTGCAATAACAACAATTTAACCACAGTACCAGAATTACCTAGCCAGATAACCACACTAAGCATTAGATCAAATAACCTTAATAACCTTACTGATCTACCTGAAAACCTCCTTCATTTAGATCTTCGATACAACTCTTTAAGCACTGTGCCTGAACTTCCAAATAATATGGAAAGTTTAAAGCTATGCTATAATAACTTCACTACAATTCCGGATTTACCTGATAGTTTAGTGATCTTGTTTTTTGCTTACAATGACTTGGACGGTTTACCAATATTCCCTCCAAAATTAGAGCAAGCGCTTTGCTATAATAATCAAATCAGTTTTATAGGTAATTTGCCCGAAACAATAGAAACTCTTCGAATTCAAAACAACAATATTACTTCTATACCAGACCTACCTAACGCGCTTCAAACACTTAATATATCCAACAACCCAATAGAATGTGTTAATAGTTACCCTATGCACTTAGAGGAACAATTACTCGATTTTCCAACTTGTAGTTTGGGGTGTACTGATGCTGCTGCACTTAACTATGATATAAATGCAAATCTTGATGATGGTGCATGTGAATACAGCCAAGGTATAAATTGGCCAAGCAGTCTTGGTGAAATAAATACCGATGCAAATGCTACATACCTTATAGAAAATGTATTATTTAATGATTCTATTCTGTCATTTCCTTACACTATAGGGGCTTTCTATCCTAACGATTTTGGGGGTCTTAGCTGTGGAGGATTTACCGAATGGAATGGAGGGCCATACTCTCTTGCTGTATTCAGTGACGATTTATCAACTGAGGAAAAAGACGGCTTTAGCAATGGTGATCAAATCATTTGGTTGGCATACAGCTCAGATAACAATTCAAATTATATGGCTTCTGCTACTTATATCTCAGGCTCAGATTTATTTAGCTCCAATAGCATCAATTTGATTTCTAATTTTAATATTCTTAACGATACACTCTCTATTTATGGCTGTACGAATGAAGTTGCAATCAACTATAATGAATTTTCTTTTATAGATGACTCTTCTTGCATTATGCCATCGGAATTAACAATTACAGAGTTAAACGATTCAATTGTTTCCCTTTTATCTTTAGTTGATACGCTTAATGCTGAATTAGAAGAAGTACTCCTTCTAAATCCAACAGAAATCATTTCAACACTAGAATTAGCTTTGGAAGCTTGGAATGTATCTATAGATTTAGCTGCAGGATGGAATATGTTTGGTTACGGTTGTCCAAGTCCAATAGATGTTGTTGAAGAACTCTCTAACCACACAGAAAGTGTCATTTT
>MDTG01073152.1_pt1 | contig 10215 bp, 20 predicted proteins | sample 811421 | NCBI WGS metagenome assembly MDTG01 (sample SAMN05326645, study PRJNA326480) | marine metagenome | isolation source: seawater | place: Pacific Ocean: South East | collected 2011 | reverse complement strand
TCTAGTTGTCTCGGCAGCAGATGGTCCTATGCCGCAGACCAGAGAGCACATTCTATTAGCAAGGCAAGTAGGTGTTCCTGCATTAGTTGTGTTTTTAAATAAGGTAGATCAAGTAGATGATCCAGAGTTGTTAGAATTAGTGGAAATGGAAGTTAGAGAACTATTGTCTAAATATGAATTTCCTGGAGATGATATTCCAATAATAAAAGGCTCAGCACTTAAGGCTTTGGAAGGTGATAGCTCAGATGTGGGTGCTCCGGCTATTTTAAAATTGATGGAGGAAGTTGATAAATACGTTCCACAACCTGAGAGACCAGTAGACCAACCATTTTTGATGCCGATAGAAGATGTTTTTTCTATATCAGGAAGGGGTACAGTTGTAACTGGTAGAGTAGAGTCAGGGGTCATAAATGTTAATGATGAAATAGAGATAATTGGTATAAAAGATACATCAAAGACTGTTTGCACTGGCGTAGAAATGTTTAGAAAATTATTAGATAGAGGAGAGGCTGGGGACAATATAGGTGCTCTTTTAAGAGGAATAAATAGAGAAGATGTAGAAAGAGGACAGGTTTTAGCAGCACCTGGGTCTATTAAACCTCATACAAAATTTAAAGCTGAAACTTATGTGCTTACCAAGGAAGAAGGAGGCAGACACACTCCATTTTTTGGAAATTACAGACCACAATTCTATTTTAGAACAACTGATGTTACAGGTACTGTAGAACTCCCAAGTGGAACAGAGATGGTAATGCCAGGTGATAACATAGGTTTAACAGTTAATTTAATTTCACCTATAGCTATGACTAAAGGATTAAAATTTGCTATTAGAGAGGGTGGAAAAACTGTTGGAGCAGGAGTTGTTTCTGAAATTATTGAATAGAGACGTATGACTTTAACAAACTTTATGGTATTTTATGGCTGAACATCAAAATATAAGAATAAGATTAAAAGCTTTTGATCATAGAATTTTAGATAATTCTACTCATGAGATAGTTAATACTGCTAAAAGAACTGGCGCAGATGTTCGAGGCCCGATACCTTTGCCAACTAAAATTGAGCGATTTACTGTTAACAGATCTCCTCATGTAGATAAAAAGTCAAGAGAACAATTTGAAATAAGAACTTTTAAAAGGTTACTTGATATAATTGGGCCTACTCCTCAGACTGTAGACGCTCTAATGAAACTAGATCTTGCAGCTGGAGTTGATGTAGAGATAAAATTATGAGAACAGGATTAATAGCAAAGAAGTTAGGTATGACTAGAGTCTATAATGAACAAAGAATTCATAACAGTGTCACTGTATTAGAAGTTCCGGATATTAAGGTAATAGGACAAAAAAATAAAGAAAAAGATGGTTATGATGCTTTAGTAATAGGAGCAGGGGCAACTAAACAAAAAAAATTAAACAAACCACAAAAAGAATTTTTTTCTAAGGCTAATATAGAGCCTTTAAATAAGATCAAAGAGTTTAGGGTATCTAAGGATAATTTTGTTGAGGCTGGGGCTAAAATAATGGCGTCTCACTTTGTTGTAGGACAGTATGTTGATGTAAAAGCTATTTCTATAGGTAAAGGCTTTGCTGGAGCTATGAAAAGGCATAACTTCGCAGGTTTGCGAGCTAGTCATGGTGTTTCTATTTCACATAGGAGCCATGGGTCAACAGGAAATAGCCAAGACCCAGGAAGAGTATGGAAGGGAAAAAAAATGGCGGGGCAGTTAGGAAATAAAAAAGTTACCATTCAGAGTTTGGAAGTAGTTTCAATTGATGAAGATAGAGGCTTAGTATTAGTAAAAGGTGGAGTCCCTGGTTCAGTAGGGTCTTGGGTTTCTTTATCAGATGCAAAGAAAAAGAGTTTACCGGCTAATGTTCCTTATCCTGCTGGAACAAAAAAGTTACAACCCAAAATTGATGATGTAGCTGAAAAAAAACCAGAAATTGAAGTAAATGCTAAAAATGATAAAGATACTACAGATATGCAAGATGAAAAAAAAATAGCAGAAAAAGCTGATAATAAAAACACTACAAAACAAGAAAATAAATAGATGCCAAAGAAATATACAATTAAAGTCTACAACTTAGAAAACAAAGAAATTGAGGATATATCCTTGTCTGAAAAAGTATTCGGGGTTGAAATTAAAAAAGATATAGTTGCAAAATTAGTTAATTACCAGCTTGCTAAAAAAAGACAAGGGTCTCATAAAGTAAAAGAAAGAAATGAAATTGTAGGGTCTAACGCCAAAATATATAGGCAAAAAGGAACGGGGCGAGCAAGACATGGCTCAAAGAAAGTTGTTCAATTCAAAGGCGGGGGAGTAGTGCACGGTCCTAGGGTTAGATCTTATGAAAAAAAATTACCCTCAAAGGTTAAAAAACAGGCATTAAGAATATTGCTTACGTCTAAGTTAAAAGAGGGCTCAATTAAAGTAATAGATAAACTAGAAATAAAAAAAATTAAGACAAAGGAAATTCTAAAAAAAATAAGCAAGCTTGGTTTAAATTCAGCCACATTTATTGACGGTAATGAAGTAAATCAGAATTTTAATTTATCAATTAGAAATTTAAAACATTTTGATTTACTCACATTCAAGGGCATAAATGCAGTTCAAATACTAAAACGTGATTTTTTAGTTATGTCTAAAAATGGGCTTGAAAAAATAGAGAAACATTTAGGTTAATATGAAAACAAACATTTATGAAATAATTAAACAGCCTGTTGTTACAGAAAAAACTACTAAAATTTCCGAACATAACCAGTTTGTTTTTAAGGTTGCTAATTCCAGTGCGAAAAACGATATTAAAAAAGCTATAGAAAAGATATTTAAAGTTAAAGTTAAAAGCATTAATACAATAAAAATTAAAGGAAAAGCTAAAGTTTTTAAAGGAACTAAAGGAAAAAGAAGTGATTATAAAAAGGCTATTGTAACTCTGAAAGCAGGCGAAACATTGGATTATAGCGGAGGTATTAATTAAATGGCACTTAAGACTTATAATCCAACTACACCTTCAAGAAGGTCTCTGGTTATTGTTGATAGAAAAGATTTGTATAAAGGCAAGCCTGTAAAAAAACTTACCAAAGGTCTTAACAAATCTGGAGGTAGAAATAATAAAGGCAGAATTACAGTCTGGTGGAAGGGCGGTGGACATAAGAGAAATTATAGAGTTATTGATTTTAAGAGACAGGTTGATAACAAGAAAGCCGAAGTAATTAGATTAGAGTATGATCCAAATAGAAGCTGCCATATAGCTCTTATTAAATATGAAGATGGAACACTTAGTTATATTTTAGCACCTCAAAAACTTTTAGTATCTTCAATAGTAGAGTCAGGAGAAAATGCTGACATTAAACCTGGAAATTGTTTGCCCTTAAAAAACATTCCAACAGGAACACTACTTCATAATGTCGAGCTGAAGCCATTGAAGGGAGGACAATTAGCACGAGCAGCGGGTTCTTCTGTGCAACTTGTTGGTAAAGATGAGAATAGTGCAATGTTAAAATTGACATCGGGTGAACAAAGGTTAGTGCCGCTAAACTGTCGAGCTACTATCGGTGTTGTCTCAAACCCCGATCACCAAAATTGTAATTCAGGTAAAGCTGGTAAAAGTAGATGGTTGGGAAAAAGACCACATGTTAGAGGTGTTGTAATGAACCCTGTAGATCATCCTCATGGTGGAGGTGAAGGCCGAACTTCAGGAGGTAGAAATCCAGTGACGCCTTGGGGAGTGCCAACAAAGGGAAAAAGAACAAGAAATAATAAAAGAACAGATAAATACATTTTAAAGAGAAGGAAAAGTAGGTAAAATTATGGTTAGATCTGTTTGGAAAGGACCTTTTGTAGACGGGCATTTAATAAAAAAAGTACAAAATCAACTCAAGGAGAGTAGTTCAAGACCGATTAAGACGTGGTCAAGAAGGTCAACTATTTTGCCTCAATTTGTTGGAATTACCTTCAATGTATATAATGGAAAAAAGTTTATTCCAGTTTTAATAACTGAGGAAATGGTAGGGCAAAAATTAGGAGAATATGCTCCCACACGAACCTACTATGGACACACTGCAGATAAAAAAACAAAGAAATAAGATGGATAGTAAAACAAAAAATATTAAAAAAAGCTTTGCAAAAGCAAAGAGTATTAGAACAAGCCCTCAAAAACTAAATTTAGTTGCAAGGTCAATAAGGGGTTTAGGAATAAAGCAGGCAATAGACCAGTTAACATTTTCTAGAAAAAGAATAGCTAGAGAGGTTTTAAAAGTATTAAATTCTGCTATTGCAAATGCAGAAAATAATTTTGGATTAGACATTGACAGGTTAAGAGTAGATGAAGCTTTTGTAGGAAAATCTTTAGTAATGAAGAGAATGAGGGCTAGAGCTAGAGGAAGAGCTGCTAGAATTTTGAAGCCATTTAGCAAACTAACAATAGTGCTTAAAGAAGAGGAGGAAAAAAAATAATGGGGCAAAAAGTAAATCCTATAGTAATGAGGCTTAGTGTTAATAAGAATTGGAGTTCTAAATGGTTTGCAAAGGGAGAGGATTATGCAAACCTATTACACGAAGATATCAAAATTAGAAATTATATAACCAAAGAGTTAAAAACCGCAGCTATAAGCAAAGTTATTGTGGAGAGGCCAGCGAAGAAAGCGATAGTAACCATTCACACTGCCAGACCTGGTGTGGTTATTGGTAAAAAAGGTACTGATATAGAAAGAATAAAAACAAAAATAGCAAGTCTTACAAGAGGTGAAGTGCAGCTTAACATTGTTGAGGTTAGAAAACCAGAGTTAGACGCACAATTAATAGCTGACAATATTGCTGAACAGCTGGAAAGGAGAGCTTCTTTCAGAAGAACCATGAAAAGAGCTATTCAATCAGCTTTAAGATTGGGAGCTAAAGGAATAAAAATAGTTTCTGGAGGAAGATTAGGTGGAGCAGAGATAGCAAGAATTGAATGGTATAGGGAAGGGAGAGTTCCATTGCATTCATTAAGAGCAGATATTGACTACGGAGTTTCCACTTCTCACACTGCTTATGGAACAATAGGTATTAAGGTATGGGTATATAAGGGTGAAGCGAGTAATGAAGAAAGTAATAGTAAAGAAAAAAATATCTCAAAGAAATAATTTAAAAGGAAAAGAAAGTGTTACTACCAAAGAGAACAAAATTTAGAAAAGCGCATAAAGGCAGAATACATGGTAATGCTAAAGGCGGTTTTACTTTAAATTTTGGAGCCTTCGGCTTGAAAGCTCTTCAACCTGAGAGAATAACAGCCAGACAAATTGAGGCAGCTAGAAGAGCTATCACCAGACATATTAAAAGACAGGGTAGAGTTTGGATAAGAATTTTTCCTGATGTTCCAGTCTCGCAGAAACCAACAGAGGTTAGAATGGGTAAAGGTAAGGGTACTCCAGAATATTGGGCTTGTAGAGTTAAACCTGGTAGAATACTTTTCGAATTAGACGGGATTAGCGAAGAGTTAGCCAAAAGAGCTTTTGAATTAGGGGCAGCTAAGTTGCCTATTCAAACAAAGTTTGTAACAAGGGGTATAAAAATAAATGCCTAAAGAAAACTATAAAGTAAAAAGTAAGGACGAATTAGAGACAATGCTAAGCAATTTTGTAAAGGAAAAAATGAACCTTAGGTTTCAGAAGTCTATGGGACAATTAGAAAAACCATCCAGAATTAAAATAGTTAGAAAAGAAATAGCAAAAATAAAAACACAACTTAACTTAAAAGGGGAAACTAAGTAATGCCTAAAAGAGTATTAAGTGGAATAGTTAGTAGCTCTAGCAATCAAAAAACAGTAGTGGTTAAGGTGGAAAGAACCTTTAGGCATCCAATCTATAAGAAATACATCAAAAGGTCTAAAAAATATCATGCTCATGACGAAGGTAATAATCTTAATATTGGGGATAAAGTTTTGATTGAAGAGACTAAGCCTATTTCAAAATTAAAAACCTGGAAAGTATTAAACAATGAGAAAAGTAAATGATTTACAATGAAACAAATTTAGAGGTCGCAGATAATTCTGGTGCCAGAAGAGTTCAGTGCATAAAGGTTTTAGGTGGTTCTAAAAGAAAATTTGCAGGTGTAGGAGATATTATAATTGTTTCTATAAAAGAAGCTATTCCTAAAGGAAAAGTAAGTAAGGGAGATGTTCATCATGCTGTTATAGTTAGAACAGCAAAGGAGATTAGAAGAAATGATGGAAGTGCGATTAGATTTGATAAAAATGCTGCTGTGTTGATTAATAAACAACAAGAGCCAATTGGAACCAGAATATTTGGCCCAGTTACAAGAGAATTAAGAGCAAAAAAATTTATGAAAATTATTTCTTTGGCTCCTGAGGTTTTATGATATGAATAAATTAAAACTAAAAAAAGGGGACAAAGTTATAGTAGTGGCTGGAAAAAATAAAGGTAGTACTGGGGAAATAATTAAGGTTTTACCTAATAAAAGTAGGGCTATAGTTAGAGGAATAAACATTGTAAAAAAACATACTAAACCAACCCAAAATAGTGCTGGAGGTATAGTTGAAAAAGAGGGTTCCATTCACATCTCAAATATTGCCTATTTTGATGAGAAAGAAAATAAACCCTCTCGTATAGGGTTTAGAATTTTAGAGGATGGAAGAAAAGTTAGAATGAGTAAAAAATCAGGAGAGGTAATAGACAAATAATGGCAAGATTAAAAGAAAAGTATAAAAACGAATTTAAAAAGTCTCTTAAGCAGGAATTACAAATTAAGAACGAAATGGCTATACCTAAGCTTAATAAAATTGTTGTAAATATGGGAGTTGGTGAAGCGTCTCAGGAAAAAGGTAAAATTGATGGAGCCGTTAGTGACCTAAAATTAATTAGTGGACAACAGCCAATTGTTACAAAAGCTAGAAAATCTGTTGCTGGGTTCAAGTTAAGAGAAGGCTCTAATATAGGAGTAAAAGTTACTCTTAGAAAAGATAAAATGTATGAATTTCTTGATAGATTAATAAATATAGCTTTACCAAGAGTAAGAGACTTTCGAGGTTTAACAAAGAAGAGTTTCGATGGAAAAGGAAATTTTTCATTAGGCCTAAAAGAACAAATCATTTTTCCAGAGATAGATTATGATAATTTAGATTCTTTGAGAGGCATGGATATTACTATAGTCACATCTTCCAAAAGTGATGAGGAAGGCTACGCTTTATTAAAAAAGTTTAATATGCCAATTATTAATTAACAAAAAGGAGAGTATTTTGGCGAAAAAAAGTGCGATAGAAAAAAACAAAACTAGAATGAAAAAAACAACTAGATATGCAGAAAAAAGAAAGATGTTAAAGGATAAGATTATGGATAAAAAAATTTCGCAAGAAGAGAGGTTTGAGGCTGTAATGTTGTTAGCTTCAATGCCCAGAAATGGATGTGCTACTAGAATTAGAAATAGATGTGAGCTATCTGGCAGGCCTCGAGGCTTTTATAGAAGAGTAAAATTATCAAGAATTGCTCTTAGAGAACTAGCCGCTTCTGGTCTGATTCCAGGTATGACGAAGGCTAGTTGGTAGGAGAATATTATGACTATGACCGATCCTATTAGCGATTTATTAACTAGAATAAGAAACGGACAAATGGTGAGAAAGGCAAAAATATCATGCCCTTCCTCAAAAATAAAAATTTCTATTCTTAAAGTATTAAAGGATGAAGGATATATTAGAGATTTTGAATTAGTTGATAAAGTTGAGGGAAAAATAATAGATATTTCGCTTAAGTATCATTATGGAGAACCTGTAATAAAAGAAATAGTAAGAATATCTAAGCCAGGTATGAGAGTTTATTCTTCTGTAAAGAGTATGCCCTCTTATAAGAATAATATGGGCATTGCTATCTTATCAACCTCAAAAGGTGTTATGACTAATTTTTCAGCTTTAGATGCTAATATTGGTGGAGAAATCTTGTGCAGGATTTATTGATACATGTCTAGAGTGGGAAAATTACCAATTACTGTTCCGGCTGATGTTGAGATAAGCATAGCCTCTAACGCTGTAACAGTTAAAGGAAAAAAAGGTGAGCTTAAAAAAACTTTTCCATTATTGGTAAATATCAAAAAGGAAGGTGAGAATGTGCTGGTCACTCCAAAGAGTGAGTCAAAAGATTCTAGAGCAGCTTGGGGCTTAACAAGAACAATAATAAATAATATGGTACACGGAGTGAAAGAAGGTTTTAATAAAACTTTAGAAATCAATGGCGTAGGATACAGGGCAGCTGTGTCAGATAATATATTGACTTTGCAATTAGGATATAGTCATGATATAAAATTAGCTGTTCCTGCAGATATTGAGGTAAAGTGCGTCAAGCCTACAGAAGTTATTATTTCTGGTATTGATAAACAAAAAGTAGGGCAGTTTGCATCTGAGGTTAGACAGTTCAGAAAGCCTGAGCCTTATAAAGGTAAAGGGGTAAAATATAAAGAAGAGATTATAAGAAGAAAAGAAGGAAAGAAAAAGTAGATGAGTGAAAAAAGTCAAAAATTATTTCACAGAAGAAAAAGTAGAAACAGGTTTTCTTTAAAAGCAAAGAGCAACATTGAGCACAGGCTTAGTATATACAGAAGCAACTCAAATATCTATGTGCAATTAATTGATGACAAAAATGGTAGGACGATATTAGCTTCTTCAAGTTTAGACAAAGATATAAAGAAGGTTACAAAAAATAACGGAGGGAACATTAAAGCAGCAGAGTTAGTAGGAGTTCATATTGCTAAAAAAGCAAAAGAAAAAGGAATAAATAAAGTTTGTTTTGACAGAGGTGGTTATCTTTACCATGGAAGAGTAAAAGCTTTGGCAGATTCTGCAAGAAAAGAAGGGTTAGATTTTTGATATGGATAAAGAAATTAAGAATAACGAAGCCTCAGACCTCACAGATAAATTAGTAAGCATTAACAGGGTTGCTAAAGTCGTCAAAGGAGGAAGAAGGTTTGGTTTTGCTGCCTTAGTAGTCGTAGGTGATACAAAAGGTAGGGTTGGTTTTGGAACTGGAAAGGCTAGAGAAGTACCTGAAGCTATAAAGAAAGCCACTGATCAAGCAAAAAATAAGTTAGTAAGGATTCCTCTTAAGGAAGGGCGTACGATACACCATGATATAAAAGGGCAGCATGGGGCGTCAAAAGTAATATTAAGGACGGCTCCTCCAGGAACTGGTATCATTGCAGGAGGTCCAATGAGAGCTGTTTTTGAAACACTAGGAGTACAAGATGTTGTTTCCAAATCTATTGGCAGCTCTAGTCCTTATAATATGGTAAGAGCAACATTCAATGGACTTAAAAATATAGAGTCACCAAGAAGTATAGCTGCTAGAAGAGGTTTAAGAGTAAGTAGTATTTTCGGCAAAAAAAAAGAGCAAGCAAAACAAGAAAATAAAGATTCCCAAAAGACTAAACCGGAGGGTAAGCAAAAAGAAAAAAAAATAGAAACTAAAAATACTAAAGTAAAAGATGATGCAAAAAATAGGAATAAAGGTGAGTAAAAATAAAACAATACATATTACTCAGATAGCAAGTCCTATTGGCAGACAGTCTTATCAGAGAAAGTGTCTTATAGGCCTTGGATTAAACAAAATTAACAGAACAAGAGTTTTAGCCTATAGCAATAGTATATTAGGGATGGTTTTAAAAGTTAAACATCTTGTTAAGTATGAGGTTAAATAAATGTTAAAATTAAACAACATCAAAGATACTGGTTCTATAAAAAAATCAAAGAGAGTAGGTAGAGGTATCGGATCTGGTAAGGGTAAAACTTCTGGTTCAGGACATAAAGGACAAAAAGCAAGATCAGGCGTAGCAATTAAAGGATTTGAGGGAGGGCAAATGCCTCTTCATAGAAGGCTTCCAAAGAGAGGCTTTAAAAATCCATTTAAAAAAAAATATTCCATCATCAACCTTGAAAACTTGCAAAATGCGATAGACAGGAAAAAAATTGACGTAAAAAAGGAAATTGATGCCGAGCTGTTATATAAAGCTGGTTTATTAAGAGATAAAAAAAATAAAGTAAAATTGCTAGGAAATGGAAAAATTAACATTGCTTTAAACTTCAAGGTAGATAAGGTATCTAAAAAAGCACTCTCATTGATAGAAAAAGCAAAAGGAAAAGTTGTATTAACTGAAGAAATTAAAAAAGACATAACTGTTAAGAAAAAAACTGAAAAAAAAATAGAGAAGACCGACAACAAAAAATCTAAAGCTAAGGA
>MDTG01068277.1_pt1 | contig 10215 bp, 10 predicted proteins | sample 811421 | NCBI WGS metagenome assembly MDTG01 (sample SAMN05326645, study PRJNA326480) | marine metagenome | isolation source: seawater | place: Pacific Ocean: South East | collected 2011 | reverse complement strand
GGTGAAGAGGCTACGCCAGATATGCTGGAGGCGATTTTCACTGAAGCGGCAAAATTCAGTGATATTGAATTGGCGCCGCTATATCAATCTGGCGATATTGGCTGTACTTGGGATGATGGTGTTGTCACTACACCCGCGGGCTTTAAAGAAGCCTACGCCAAATATATTGAGGCAGGTTGGACCTCACTGAGTGGTAGTCCAGAAATGGGTGGTCAGGGTCTGCCCTCATCGATTAGTAGTGCGATAAATGAAATGATTACCTCAGCCAATTGGGCCTGGGCTATGTATCCGGGGCTGAGTGAGGGCGCTATCGCGACGTTGGAAGATCACGGCACGGACGAGCAAAAGCAAACCTATTTAACCAAACTTATTGGTGGTAGTTGGAGCGGCACCATGTGCCTGACCGAACCGCATTGTGGCACCGATCTTGGGCAAATGAAGACCAAAGCGGTGCCCAACAAAGATGGTAGTTATAAGGTCAACGGCACGAAAATTTTCATCAGCGCGGGTGAACATGATCTGACCGATAATATTGTGCATATTGTATTGGCTAAGTTGCCCGACGCACCTGCTGGAACCAAAGGTATTTCGTTATTTATTATTCCTAAATTCCTGCCGGCAGAGGATGGTTCGGTAGGCGAGCGCAATGGCGTTAGATGTGGGTCTATTGAGCACAAGATGGGCATTCACGGTAACGGTACCGCAGTGCTTAATTTCGACGATGCCACCGGATTTCTGATTGGTGAACCCCATGATGGCCTTAGCGCAATGTTTACCTATATGAATGTGGCGCGAATAGGCACTGCCAGTCAAGGCTCAGCTGCAGCCGAGCGGTCTTATCAGGGTGCCTCTAAATATGCTCGTGAGCGGTTGGCCATGCGTTCACTGTCCGGGGTGAAAAATCCGGATGGTCCAGCGGACCCAATTGTGTCGCACCCTGATGTGCGACGTATGTTGTTAACTCAGCGCGCTATTGCCGAAGGTGGCCGCGCTATGGTGACCTATGCCAGCCAATTTGCCGACCTCTATGTTGGTGGCAAAACGCAGCAGAGCCGAGATGAAGCCGAGGAACGTTTAGGCTTCTGTACGCCGATTCTAAAAGGTTTTATCACTGAACTGGGTGTGGTCGCAGCCAATCACGGTGTTCAGGTGTTTGGCGGCCATGGCTATATCAAGGAATGGGGTATGGAGCAAATTTTGCGTGATAGCCGCATCGCCACTTTATATGAGGGCACGACTGGTATTCAGGCGTTGGATCTTGTCGGTCGTAAAGTATTGTTGGACCGATTTAAGCAGTTAAAGATCTTCACCGGTGAGATGCTGTCTTTTGCGGCACAGTCTCTGGTGTGGCGCAAGGGCAGTAAAGCCGATCGCAAGCAGGCTTGGACCCTAACCAAGCTCGCATTGAAATGGCGATTTTTAGGTTATCGACTGGCGATGCAGGGTAAGAAAAATCCTGATGCGGTCGGTGCCGGCTCGGTCGATTTCTTGATGTTTTCTGGCTATGCCTTTATGGCATTTATGTGGGCCAAGATGAGCACTGTTGCGCGCGCTCAAATAAAAGCGGGTGAAGGCGATAAAAAGTTCTTAGAGGAAAAGCTTCATACCGCAGCATTTTTCTTTGAGCGGATGCTACCTCAGGCCGATGTTCATGCCAAAACCATTGGCGCCAATCTAGACTCTGTGATGGCTATGCCAGTAGATTATTTTGATGCTTCGTAAACAACCTGTTTGACCTTGGTAGGGAGCCCCAGATGTTTTGGGGCTCTTTATTTTGTGCAAAGTGTTTTTGGCTTTGCTACAGTTCTGTTCGATAATCTGGCGAAAAAGACCACCTAAGGGGTTGTTATGGAATTTAATCAAGTGGTACGTGCACGACATTCTTTTCGTGGTTTTTTACCCCAACAGGTTGATAAGGAAACCCTTGAAGCTGTATTCGAGACAGCGAATTGGGCTCCCTCCAACTGCAATGTGCAGCCTTGGCACGTGCATGTTTTATCCGGCGCAGCCTGTGATCGTATGCGTGAGAAAATGGTGGCTCGGGCCTCAGTTGATACGGCGGGCAATCCAGATTTCCCCTGGCAGGGTAAGTTTACCGGTGATTATAAGTCTCGCCAAATCTGCTCAGCTGTGGGGCTTTGGGAACATCAGGGCGTGACAAGAGACGACCATAAGAAGCGTGCTTGGTCATGGATGCGCAATTTCCAATTTTTTGATGCGCCACATATCGCCTTTATTTTTGTTACTGACGAATTTCCTGAGCTTGTGCGTCTTGCAGGCGATGTGGGTATGTATTCCCAGACATTGATGTTGGCCATGGCAGATGCCGGCATCGGCTCCTGCCCGCAGACCTCAGTAAGTTGCTTTCCCGATTTAGTGCGCGAGGAACTGGGTATTGAAAGCAATTTTAAATTATTGCTAGGACTTTCCTTTGGCTATGTGGATGAGTCTGATAATGCTAATAACCTTCGCACTGAGCGCGATTCACTAGAAAAAACCACCACATTTTATTCCTAGTTACAGGTCTTATATCGATCGCTCAGTCACCATCGACTGGCTGATTTAGCCAAAGGCCTGAAACATACCGATAAAGCTAGTCGCCAATAAGACCCAACCCAATAGTCGGTAAAAATGGCGGCTGTCGCGCTGCAATAGCTGATCGTGGAATTTGTGGCCGATAAAATGCCCCAAGGCGGCGAACGGTAGAAGCAATAATGAGTTCATCAGCTGTATATCGACATCGGCAATCACAAAGGCCGTCAGTTTGATGCTGACCAGTATCCACCACAGAACAAATAAGGTATTGCGAAACTCATGGGGTTTAATATGTCGCATGGCGACGGCGATCACCAATGGCCCGCCTATTAATGATGTGCCGCTAATATAGGCGGCGACAATAAGCAGCAACACATCTATCTTGCGGCTGTTGCTTTGCATGGGTCTGCCGACAATATAGCTGATCGAGTAACCAGCGATAAGGAGATAAATAATGACATTCATCAATGCTGTGGGCAGCATCAATAGTCCAATAACACCAGCTAATTTAGGCATAAGCATAATTAACAGGGCATAGCGGACAAAGGCCCAATTAACGGTTGGGCTATTCTCGGAGGTGCCTTTTTTGCGCTCGGCTTGCACCACCGTTAAACCAGCAAAAAATAGTAGGTGGAGGGAGATTATTGGTAGAAAAAATAACGGGTCGTCATGGATCAGCAATAGAAACGGTAGTGTAAACAGAGCGCCACCGAAACCGAGGCCAGAGCGCACAAAGCCGCTCCAGACAAAAATAAGTCCGGTAAGGATAATTTGCATCCAGCTAAAATCCATCATCTAATCACAGGCCTACTGATGACAGCCACGCTGGCTATGAACATGGCCATGGGATATTTCCTCGTCGCTGGCTTTGCGAATCGCAATAATCTCGACATCGAAGTGAAGGTTTTTGCCGGCTAATGGGTGGTTCATATCGACATCCACATTGAATTTCCCCACTTTTATAACGGTGCCTGGTTTGACCCCTGTATCGGTATTGACATGTATTTTTTTGCCCGGCGTCAACTTGCCCTCGTGCTTAAGGTATTTGCTGGGAATGCGCTGGGTATTATTCACATTGCGTAATCCGTAGCCGTCGCTGGGCATAACTGAGAAACTCAGTTTGTCGCCAACTCTGGCTTTGGCAATCGCGGATTCAAAACCAGCAATCATTTGACCCCGACCATGAAGGTAAACCAGAGGTTTATTGGCGTCGTAGGTTGTATCGAGAAATGCGTTATTATCGTCTCTCAAGTTATAGTGGACAGTAATAACCTGATTAATCGCTACATGCATTATTGAGATCCGAATCTGTATTGACAGGCGTGAGTAGGGCCACAAAAATAACCCTAAAAAGTAGCGCTAAAAAGTAGCGCTAAAAAACAGCCGCCATAGTACAGTAAATAAATTCCTAGGAACAAGAAATGTCAGCTGACAATGACAGTAATAAAAACTCGGAGCTTAAGGATCAGTTTAGTGCACTGATGGGAGATGATGTTGAGCCGCTGGGTCGCAAAGGGGCGAGTTATCTCGCTAAGCCGTCCTCGGTAACCCCAGGCATATTGCAGCGGCGTAAAGCAGCGCAACAAGAGCAGCAGGTCGATAGCAACTTTCTCGATCCAGCAACAGTTATCCAGCCTGTGGACCCCAATGATTATTTGGCATTCGCGCGTCCGGGGGTGCAGCACGGTGTGTATAAAAATCTGCGCCAGGGCAAGTATGATATTCAGTCCCGCCTCGACTTGCATCGCCACACAGTTGAACAGGCCCGCACAGCATTGTATGGGTTTGTGGTTGACTGCCAAACGCACGGGGTGCGGTGTGCACTGGTTACTCATGGTAAAGGCGAGGGTCGAGAGCAGCCAGCTAAATTAAAAAGTTGTGTCAATCACTGGTTGCGTCAATTTGATCAGGTGCTTGCATTTCACAGTGCACAAAAACAGCATGGTGGTGCCGGCTCAACCTATATTCTGATTAAAAAAAATAGCATCGCCCGCCTAAATACCAGTGAAAAACTCGCTCAGGCAAGAAACCCCAAATCCTAACGCCAAAATTGATCTTCTCCGCAGCTCTAGTCGTACAAAGCTCATAATAACTATGGGGTGGCGCTGTTTTGGCCTTACTGTCCGCATTATATGCCGATCTATTTGCACTTTTGCCAGTGATGCTACGAGCTTTGGTGGCCGTGTCTATTGTTGCCTCGGCAACTTGGCTGATAAGCCTGTACCTAGACAGGGTCAGCGTTGCTAATGTTAGCGCGCCGCTGATGATACTCGCCGCCGTATTGGCAGTGGCAAATGCCTCAGGGGTCTCTAGTCCTGTCAGCATGGTGCTAGTAGCCATGGTTGCGATCTGGGCTCTGCGCCTATCGTTATTTTTGATTGCGCGCGATCGCAACCAGCCTGAAGATCGCCGCTATCGCGTGCTGCGACGTCGAGCTAGCCCGCATTTTGCGCCTAAAAGTAGCTTCCTGATATTCCTGCCAATGACTGCTATCACATGGTTTTTAAGTGGGCTGTTTGCCACTGTCTTGACCCTGGACACCGACACCAATGGCCTGACTATGCTGCACTGGAGCAACTATCACACAGGCGCAGTCATATTGTGGACAGTGGGGTTGGTGATTGAAACGGTTGCCGATAAACAGCTGTATGATTTTAATCGTCAGGTGGTCCGCCAAAAGTACACGCTGGATCAAGGCCTGTGGCGTTACAGTCGGCATCCCAATTATTTTGGCGAGTGGATTATGTGGCTGGCATGGTTTGTTTTCGCCATCCCTTCGGGTAGTGCTCTGATAGTACTCGCACCGATGATGGTAACCTGGCTGTTATTGAAAGGAACCGGTATTGCGCTAATGGAGAAGGGTATCTGCCAACGGCGACCTGATTATGCTGCTTACCAACGTAGCACCAGTGCTTTCTTTCCTGCGCCGCCCTCTGAAGCGGTTAATCGAGGTCTGTATGATTAAGCATATTCTGCTAACAGGATCATTGTTGTGCTTTGGTTCAGTCTATGCCGCTCCACCCATGCCGACAGTGGACTATGTCGATCTGCCGCGTTTTATGGGTGAATGGTATGTGATTGCCAATATACCTACGGCGTTGGAAAAAGGCGCTCATAACCCCCTTGAAACTTATCGCCTAGATGATGATGGCACCATCGCCACCACATTTAGCTTTAATGCAGATTCATTTACTGGGGAAAAGAAGATTTATCACCCCAGAGGTTTTATTAAGGATAAAACCACCAATGCGCGCTGGGGTATGCAGTTTATATGGCCGATTAAAGCCGATTATCGGGTGGTTTATCTCGATGAGGAGTACCGCTATACCATCATAGCGCGCAAGGCCCGCGACTATGTTTGGGTAATGGCTCGAAGTGCGACGATTGATGCTGAGAAATATCAGGAGCTAATCGATTTTGTTGTCTCAATCGGGTACTCGGCTGACAAGATAGAGAGGGCACCCCACCAAGGGGTATCCCAATCGTTGCCCTAATCGACGAGTTTGCTTAGTACCTCGTAGATGCCGGATATTAACCTTGTTAATTCGGCATCTGTACTGATAAAGGGTGGCATAACATACACCAGTTTACCGAAAGGTCTTACCCAGACACCGGCGGCGACAAATTGCTTTTGAATCGCGCCAACATCAACCGGCTCCTTCATCTCAACCACCCCAATAGCGCCAAGGGCGCGCACATCGGCAACCGTCTCTAAGTCGGCAAAAGGCTGTAGTTGCGACTGAAGCGTTGTCTCAATGCGCTGAATAGTTTGCTGCCAATCACCGCTGAGCAATAATTCAATACTGGCATTGGCAACCGCACAGGCCAGAGGGTTGCCCATAAAGGTCGGGCCATGCATAAAGCATCCGGCTTCTCCTTCACAGATACCGGTACTTACCGCCTCAGTGCAGAGAGTCGCGGCTAATGTCATATAGCCACCGGTAATCGCTTTGCCTAGACAGAGTATATCGGGGCTAATAGCGGCCCATTCGCAGGCAAATAATTTACCTGTGCGGCCAAAGCCGGTGGCAATTTCATCGGCGATGAGTAGTACGTTGTATTGATCGCAGAGCTCGCGGACGCGTCGCAGATAGTGCGGTGAGTAGAAACGCATACCGCCGGCACCTTGTACAATGGGCTCCAAAATAACCGCGGCAAGCTGATGCTGCTGTTGGCTGATGATATCGGTAAATTCGGCAATATCGCTGTCGTCCCAGTCACCATCAAATGCTGTCTGAGGTGCCGGGGCAAAGAAATGTTGTTGCATAACTTTATCGAATAGATGATGCATACCATTGACCGGATCACAGACCGACATAGCCGCGAAGGTATCGCCATGGTAGCCATTGCGCAGGCTAAGCAATTTGTTTTTCTGGGGCTGGCCTTTGGATAGCCAGTACTGAAACGCCATTTTAATCGCAACTTCTACGCCCACCGAGCCACTATCGGCGAGAAAGACTTTATCCAATCCATCCGGCGTGATTTGCACCAACTTTTCGCATAGATCAACAGCGGGAGCATGAGTGATGCCGCCAAACATCACATGACTGACTTTATCTATTTGCTTTTTTGCCGCTTGATTTAATACAGGATGGTTATAACCATGAATGGTACACCACCAAGATGACATACCATCAATCAATACCGTGCCGTCGGCTAGGTGCAGATAAACCCCTTCAGCTGACACCACTTCGTAAGCCGGAATCGGATCGGTAAGTGATGAGTAGGGGTGCCAGACATATTGCTGATCTTTAGCGAGAATAGAGGATTGGTCGCTCACAGATGCGCTGGTCGAGTTCACTATTTTGGTGCTCCACATAGCTATGCTTGAAGGTCGGTAATGCCAATATTATCGGGCAGCGCAAGGGTACCGAACTCTGCGCCACAACGCTACGATTGCGATAAATTATTGGTAATTTAGTCAGCTGATTTTGTTGTTGCTGGCGTAATACCTCAGCCTCGGCAAATGCATAAATGGTTAAATAGCATAAAACGCCATAAAACATTGTGCTTCCCTTGGTCAAAGCCCCTTTGTGCAATTACAATAGGCGGCTTTTCAGCAGGCGCGCTTTTTATGTCCATTCGCAAAAATCAGCTCGAGGCCAATAAGCTGCAGAAACGCTTGCGGCGCAATGTCGGCAGTGCCATTGCAGATTACAATATGATCGAAGACGGTGATCGCGTGATGGTGTGCCTGTCGGGTGGCAAAGACTCCTACGCCATGCTCGATATTTTGATGAGCTTGCAAAAAAATGCGCCAATCAGTTTTGACTTGGTGGCGGTGAATTTAGATCAGAAACAACCGGGGTTTCCTGAAGCGGTGCTACCTGCCTATCTGGACAGTCTGGATATCGAATACCATATTCTCGAAAAAGATACCTACAGTATTGTCACGAGTAAAATCCCTCAGGGTAAGACCTACTGCAGTCTGTGCTCCAGATTGCGCCGCGGCACATTATATGGCTTTGCTGAGCATATCGGTGCCACCAAAGTGGCCTTGGGCCATCATCGCGATGATATTGTTGAAACATTATTTCTAAATATGTTTCATCAGGGTAAGCTTAAAGCTATGCCGCCCAAGCTGCTATCCGATGATAAAAAAAATATGCTGATTCGGCCTCTGGCTTATTGTCGCGAAGCCGATTTAATTGCACTGGCAGAACTTAAAAAGTTTCCTATAATTCCATGTAATCTCTGTGGCTCTCAAGATGGATTACAACGCAAGGTTGTCAAAGACATGCTACTGCAGTGGGAGCGACAATTCCCCGGCCGCATTGATACCATTTTTGGTGCGATCAAAAATGTGTCGCCATCGCAGTTGGCGGATACCGATTTATTTGATTTTGCCAACTTAACGCTTGATAGACAGGATGTATCAACGGCAAGTGGTGAGGTTGAAAGTCATATACGCGCGATCAATTTGTAAGCGCCAAAATAAGCGCCAAAAATAAGCGTTAGAAAGAGGTGTAACCGATGTCACAGCTGTCACTTCCCACCACCATTGCGTTCCTAATCTATATCAGCATTGTGCTGGGTATTGGGTTCTACGCCTATATTCAAACCAAAAGTGCCAGCGACTATTTTCTCGGCGGTCGTCAATTATCCCCCGCCGTCTCCGCGATTAGTGCAGGGGCATCCGATATGAGTGGTTGGGTACTATTGGGCTTACCCGGTTATGCCTATATTGCTGGTTTGGAGGCGGTATGGATTTCAATTGGCCTTACTATTGGCGTGGCGGCCAACTGGTTGTTGATGGCCAAGCGCCTACGTATCTACAGCGCTCAGTTAGATGATGCGGTTACCTTACCTGCCTATTTGCAGCGTCGTTTTGCTGATACCACGCCCTGGCTTAAATCCATAGCCTCGATCAGTATTTTGCTGTTTTTTCTGTTTTATGTCGGCTCCGGTTTAATCGCGGGGGGCAAGTTATTTAATGAAGTGTTCGGATTTGACTATCAATGGGCTGTGTTAACCAGCGTGGTATTAATCCTGGTCTACACCTTATTCGGCGGTTTTCTGGCGGTATCTTGGACTGATGTTTTCCAAGGTTTACTGATGTTATTGGCGCTGGTTGCTGTGCCTGTGTTGGTGATTTCTCAAGCAGGCGGCGTCAGTCAGATGGCAACGCAAATTGAACAGCAAAATCCGCAGTTATTAAATTTATTTACCGCGGCCAATGGGCAATCGTTGGGCTGGATGATGATTATAAGTACCATGGGCTGGGGCTTAGGCTATTTTGGTCAGCCGCATATATTGGCGCGGTTTAAAGCTATTCGCTCACCGCAAGATACCGGTCAAGCGGCGGCCATAGCCGTGACTTGGGCGTTGCTATGTTACTTCCTCGCCATCGCGGTGGGCCTCAGTGGTGTGGCCTTTTTACCGGAGTCGCTGGTGGATTCTGAAAAGGTATTTATCGCCTTAACTAAGTTGATTTTTCACCCCTTGGTGGCGGGCATTTTACTGGCCGCGATTCTAGCGGCGATTATGAGCACAATCGATTCACAGCTATTGGTGTGCTCGGCCTCGCTGGCTGAGGATCTCTATCCGCTAGTGACCAAACAGACGCTATCGGTGGAAAAGCGCTTGCAGATTGGCCGTATTGCCGTGGTTATTCTAGCGCTATTGGCGACATTGTTGGCAATGAACCCTGATAGCAAAGTGTTAGATGTGGTTTCCTACGCTTGGGCAGGCCTTGGTGCCTCGCTGGGACCAGCAATTTTAATCAGCCTTTACTGGCGTAATATGACAGCTGCCGGTGCGTTAGCAGGGGTTATTGTCGGTGGCGCGACCGTTATTCTATGGGCTCGACTGCAGGGCGGGATATTTGATCTCTATGCACTGGTTCCCGGCTTTATTTTGGCCGCTATTGCCATCGTCGTACTGTCTGTGCTGAGCAAACATAGTTTGCGCTCGACGGTGTCAGAACAGTTTGATCAGATGCGCAGTCAGTTGTAAATCCGCCATTTACTTATTGCTGCGTAGGCGCGCAGTTATCAGCTTTACCCTGATCACTGCGCCTGTCAGTATTACATCTGCTCCATTACCTCAATGCCCAATAGATTCAGGCCTTTAGCCAGAGTGTTGGCACAAAGCGCAAATAGCATCAGGCGGCTGTGTTGGGTATCAGTATCAACACCTTCTTTAAGCACCGGACATTGTTCGTAGAAAGACATAAAGGCG
>MDTG01051832.1_pt1 | contig 10215 bp, 8 predicted proteins | sample 811421 | NCBI WGS metagenome assembly MDTG01 (sample SAMN05326645, study PRJNA326480) | marine metagenome | isolation source: seawater | place: Pacific Ocean: South East | collected 2011 | reverse complement strand
CATAACGAGTTTAAATGTCAAATATTTAAAATACAACTTGCATAGAGTTTAAAATATTATAATTAAGGGGTTTGGCTCTATCATTTATTTAAATAAATAAATATTTCACTGGATTAAATTATTTCGTAGGCTTATATAGAAATAACTTTAATGGAACTAACATTAGTATACACAATCATTGGTTTCGGCTTAGCAGGATGGTCTGTAATTGCTAATGACTCTATTCAAACGTTAGGTACCTTTATAGCTTCAAAATCAAAATGGTTTAAGTGGTATACCCTAGCCAGCTCCGAATCTTTGATGATGATTATTGTAATAACTTATGGATGGTGGGCTTATGATGGAGATATTTCGTTTGGAAGATTAACAAGAATTCCTTACCAAGAAATTCAATGGTATCACGCTGTAGCTCCTGGAATATTATTACTATTAACAAAAGTTGGAATTCCAGTTTCTACAACTTTCTTAGTGCTGTCGGCATTTGCTTCTACGGTTGTTTTAGAAAAAATGCTTATGAAGAGTGTTGTAGGTTATGGTCTTGCTGCTGTTGCTGCTTATATTTGCTGGATTGCTATTTCTAAATTTATTAATGAAAAATTTGATGAAGTAACCACTGGATGGAAAATTTCTTTTTGGCGAAATGCGGTTTGGGTAAGTTCAGCCTATTTATGGGCTGCTTGGCTTTCTCATGATGTCGCTAACATTGCTGTATATCTACCAAGACAACTGGATATTACCTTATTATTAATTGTTGTTTCTTATTTCACTATTCTACTTTTTTATATTTTCTACATACAAGGTGGAGCTATACAGAAAGTTGTTTTGGATAAAACAGGAACAAGATACGCCCGATCTGCTACTATTATCAATACTATTTATGCTGCTGTACTTTATTACTTTAAAGAACTAAACGATCTTCCTATGTCAACAACTTGGGTATTTGTTGGATTGTTATGTGGAAGAGAACTTGCAATCTCTACGATGAATAAGGAATATAAATTCAAATATGTTTTCCCACTGATTGGTAAAGACTTTGTTAAAATGATATTTGGATTGAGTATTTCGGTTGGTATTGTGTTAGCTATTCATTATATAATAATACCTAACAATATTGGTTTATAATTTTTTTACTTAAATTTTTTATAAAAATACTATAAGATTTTTTAATGAAAAAACTCATAAAAAATTTAAAAAATTCTTTGAATGGTTTAAAAGTTTCTTTAAAAGAACATTCCTTTACTTTAGAAATTGCTGGTGGTTTTGTGTTAATTCCTTACCTAATTATCTCGAGCATAAATATTAACTTTAAATTGATTATAGGTTTGATTTATTTTTTACTATTATCTTTTGAACTTCTTAATACATCAATTGAAAAATTATCTGATAAAATTACCAAAAAATATGATCAAGATATAAAAAAAATTAAAGACATTTCTAGTGCTTCAGTTTTTATAATTTTAATTCTTCTTATAACTACTTTAATACTAACTAGATTTATTTAAGTGATTAAAGCTCTTTTGATAGCTTTATTCCAACCCTCTAAAACTTTTTTTCTAAAATTATAATTAACTTTAGGGGTAAATTCTCTATCCAATTTCCACTGTTTAGAAACTTCTTTTATTGATTTATAAACTCCAATTTTTAACCCCGCCATGAAAGCAGCTCCAAGAGCTGTTGTCTCATGAACTTTTGGCCTTAACACTTTCACATTGATCATGTCTGATAAATATTGTGAAAACCAATTGTTCATTACCATTCCTCCATCAACTTTTACAAATTTAGGTGTTAAACCATCGTATCGCATGGCTTCAAACAAATCGTGAGTTTGATAAGCTACAGATTCTATAACGGCTTTTACAATTTCTTTAGGACCAGTATCTCTGGTTATTCCACTTAAAACTCCCCTGGCTTTTGTATTCCAATACGGTGCTCCAATACCTGTAAAAGCCGGAACTAAATAAATTCCCTTGTTATCTTTTAATGACTTAACAATTTTTTCTGTATCTGAAGCTTTTTTTACAAATTTCATTTGATCTCTTAGCCACTGAACTCCTGCTCCAGCAATAAAGATTGACCCTTCTAAAGCATAAGTGGATTTACCGTTTAATCTATAACAAACAGTCGTTAACAATCTATTTTTCGAATATATTTTTTTGTAACCCGTATTCATTAAAACAAAAGCACCTGTTCCATAAGTGCTTTTGACCGATCCTTTTTCAAAACAACATTGTCCAATTGTAGCGGCTTGTTGATCCCCCACTACACCAGTAATTAGGTAAGGTTTTCCAGTAATAGATTTATGTGTTCTTCCAAAACTATCAGATGAATTTTTAATGATTGGAAGTATGTGTGAAGGAATTTTCAAGCTTTTCAATATTTGATTATCCCATTTGTTTGTATTGATATTATATAACATAGTTCTCGATGCGTTTGTTGCATCCGTAGCATGCACTTCTCCTTTAGTAAGTCTCCATAACAAGAAAGTATCGATGGTTCCAAAAAGTAATTGTTTTCTTTTTAAAAGTTTTTTTGCTTTAGGAATATTTTTAATGATCCATTTAATTTTAGTTCCCGAGAAATAAGGATCAATTAATAAACCTGTTTTTCTATTAATCAAACGCTCTCTCTTATTAGTTCTAAATTTTTTGCAAAAATCTTGAGTCCTTCTGTCTTGCCAAACTATTGCGTTATAAACAGGTTTACCTGAAACTTTGTCCCATAAAATGGTTGTTTCTCTTTGGTTTGTAATGCCTATTGTTAGTATATCTCCATTAAGCTTTTTACTTTTTTTTATTACATTAACTAAAACTTTTTTTGTTTTATTCCATATTTCTTCAGGATTGTGTTCTACCCATCCGTTTTTTGGAAAGTACTGTTTAAATTCTAACTGAGATTTAAATAACAATTTTCCTTTTGTATTAAATAAAATGGCTCTAGAAGATGTTGTACCTTGGTCTATTGCTACAATAAATTTTTTTTTAGTATTCAAGGTATTTATTTAAAATTTTTCCAATCAACTTTCAAAGGTTTTTCTTCACAGATGGTATTAATCATGCTGATCATTAATGGAAGCGTTTTAATATCAAAATCTTTTTTTACCTTGGCTCCAATTTCTAAAGCAAGATCTGCTCCTTCAACAGTAATGTTGGCCATTTTTGTTTTTTTTGCTTCTTTAAATGTCATGCCTTGTCCTAAGTGTTCGCCCATTTTACTATTTCTACCTCCATCAGCACTTACATATAAATCTCCAATTCCAGCAAGTCCTATAACTGTTTCTTTTTTTCCTTTTAGCTTTTCAACAAAAATAATCATTTCATAGATAGATTCTTGCATAAGAGCCGCTGCAGTATTCAAATAATTTTTTTCTTTTGATTGTTTTGCATCGCATAAACCTTGGGATGCTCCGACAGCCATTGAAAATATGTTCTTAATTGCAGCGCACGCTTCAACTCCAACAACATCGTCAGATGTTGACACATGATAGTAATCCGTTGAAACTAATTTAGAAATTTTCTCTGCTATTTTTATATCTTTATTCGCAAAAACTACTGCTGTATGAGCTTTGTTTGCTAAGTTCTTTGCTAAACAAGGTCCTCCGGCAGCAGAAATATTTATTTCTTTCACTCCATTCTTTTTAAGCAATCTTTCCATTTTGTGAGCCAGAACCTCAAAATTATTATTATTAATAGATAGTCCTTTAGTGAGTATTAAAATAGGTACATTATTTTTTATTACTTTACTTATTTCATCCGAAGCCCAATCAATTCCTTTGGATATCACAGCAACAACTATGAGATCAATTTTCTTGTCAGCTTCTTCTTTAAATTTTTGAAATTTTGAAAATTTAACATTCTTGGGAATTTCACAACCAAGGGCAGGATGTTTTTTACTTGTATTAATTTGATCTATAAAATCATTTTCTAAATGTGTGCCTACAATAGAAACAGAATGATTATTATCTGAGCAAGGGAATGAAAAAGCTGTTCCCATTGTTCCTGCTCCTAAAATTAATATATTTGCCATTATGTCATTCCTTAAAAATAAATTTTTTAAACAAATACAAAATTGCCACTAATTCAACTTTACCTAATATCATAAAAACTATTAATGACATTTTGGAAAAGAAATTTAAATCAAAAAAATTTAGGTTATTTATACCATATAAAGAAGATGCAGAAGTGTTGGTAAGCGTAAGAAATGACAATTTAAATGCATTTTCAAAATCTAAATTATCTAAAGTCAAAATGCTTGATAAAATAAAAAGGGAAATAATAAATAACACAAATATTAAAAAGGCAATTTTAGAATCCTCATCTTCAATTTTTACCTCTGTATTGAAAAGATTTTTATTAAAAATATTTATTGGTTTAACTAACCTGTAGATTTCTTGATAAGAAATTTTAAATAAAATATAAAACCTGACATATTTAAATCCTGATGAAGTGGATATTAAGGATCCGCCAATTACTGTTAATAATATAAAAAATAATGATAAATCAAAATTCGAAGAATAATTGAATATACCTGATGTTGATACAGACGATGCTACAGCAAAAAAAACGTTTGATAAATCATCGTTTGGAATTAAAAAAAAGTAAAAAATCAAGGTCAATAATAAAATTAATATAAATAAATGAACATCCTCTTGATGATTTTTAAACAAAAATTGTTTTGTAAATATATTAAATAATAAATAAAAATTAAAAATAGGAAAAAGCAAAGTAAATGATAGTAAAAATATTTGTACGTCAGTTTTAAAAATTTTATTTAAATTATCTGAGGGAATAAATCCGCCAGATGATATAGTTGTAAAAGCTATATTGAGAGAATCAAGAAGTCTAATATCGGCCAAACTATATAAAAAAAATATGAAGATAGTAGAAAAAGAATAAATAAGTAATATTCTGAAAAAGTTGAAATTAAAATTATTATAAAAATTTCTACCTAATACACTTCCAAAAACTAAATAAGCTGGTTTTATTTTTATTTGTTTTGTTCCTAACGTTCCAATAATTGCAATTAAAAGAAATAATCCTCCTAACCATTGTGAGCTAGATCTCCATAATACAAGAGGATCATCTATGTTTTCAATATTTTGGATAACCGAAAAACCTGTTGTAGTAACACCAGATACTGACTCAAAATATGAATCTAAAAAATTAAAATCATATATGCTTAAAAAAAAAGGTATACAAATCAAAAATGGAATATAAAAAAAGCTTAAGGTAATAAATATAATCTGCTCTGATAAAGTTATATTTTTATGGTGATTTTTTCCTATATAACAAAAAATACTGCCAATTATTAATGAAATTAAAAATGTTAATAAATAAGAATTTATATCAATAATAAAATTAAAATATATGGAGTATAAAATATTTAAAAATGCAAAAAAGGAAACAAATAATGAATAAATGCCTAAAAAAAATAATATACCTTTGTAATTCATTAAACTAATGAACTTATCCTAAATAAACTTTCAACTTTTTCTAAATGCTCTCTTTTGCTTAAAAAAACTACTAAATCTTTTTTTTCAAATTTAAATTCCGATTTAGGTATAATGACTTCTTTTTTTCTTACAATAGCTCCAATTCTTATTTCTTTTGGCAAATTAGATTCCTTTATTGATTTGCTAATTAGTTCTGAAGTTTCTAAAATTTCAGCTTCTATAAATTCATATTCACCATCTAAAAGCGTATATACTGTTTCTATAGTGCCCTTATGAACATGTTTAAGTATGGTTGATACCGTTGTAAGTCTTGGATCAACCAAATCATCAATTTTTAAAGAAGATTGTAACAAACTATAGTTTTGCTTATTTACTAAAGCGATTGTTCTTTTGTTAGGATTATTTTTTTCAGCAAGTACACTAACCATAATATTATCTTCATCATCATTAGTTAAAGATAAAATAGTTTCAGCTTCTTCTACATTTGCTTCTTTTAATACATCTTCATCTAATCCATCTCCATTTATCACAATTGTAGTGTTAAGTTCATTTGCTATGTGTTCTGCTCTTTCTTTGTTCTTTTCAATAATTTTTACTCTAACTCCTTCAGAATCACTTTCTAAAATTTTTGCTAGATTAAACCCAATATTTCCACCTCCAACTATTAAGATTTTTTTTGCCATTTTTTCTTCATGTCCAAAAGCTGAAAGAGTTTTGTTTATTTGAGAGGCATTGATAACTACAAAAGCTTTGTCTCCTACTAGGATTTTGTCCTTTTTTTTAAGTATTACAAACTTGTCTCCTCTGATAACACCAAGAACATTTGCTCTTAAATCGGGAAATCTCTCAGTAAGTTTACCAAGTTCTGTGTTAATTAACGGGCAATCTTTAGCAATATTTATTTCTAAAACCTTAATTTTTCCATCAGCAAAAGGCATGCTATCTAATGCACCTGGCGCATCTAATTTTCTTTGAAGAGATTTGGCAACTTCCAGTTCTGGAGAAATTATAACGTCTATAGGTAAATTTGATTCATCAAATAATTTTCCCCACTTGGCTCCTAGAAATTCTTGCCCTCTTATTCGAGCAATTTTTTTGTTTATGTTAAATATTGAATAAGCAACTTGACAGATAACCATGTTAGTTTCGTCACTTTTTGTTACAGCAATAATCATATCAGCATCATTTGCTCCTGCTTTTTCCAAAACTGATGGAAATGTAGCTCTACCAACTATACCTTTAACATCTTGAGTCTCGTTAATTTTTTGTATGAAATCGCTGGATTGATCAATTACAGTAATCGCATGTCCTTGAGCAGATAATTGTTTTGAAATAGAAAAGCCGACTCTTCCAGCTCCACATATAATAATATTCATTTAATTAACGCCTTTAATTCCCAAAGTTTTAAGTTTTCTATGAAGAGCAGATCTTTCCATTCCTATAAACTCTGCTGTTTTAGAGATATTGCCTTTATGTTTTTTTAATTGTGAGGTTAAATAATTCTTTTCAAATTTTTCCCTAGCCTCTTTTAGAGGATATGAAAAGACATTTTCGCTTGTTTCATTGCTGCTTGAAATATTTTTGTGGGATAGTGCGTCTTGAACTAACTGATTAATGTTAATTTTACTTTCATTTAGAGATAAAATTGAAATTCTTTCAACTAAATTTCTTAATTCTCTCACATTTCCTGGCCACTCATATTTATAAAATAAATCTAGATCAGTATCTAATTTAGTTTCATTAATGCCATTCATTTCTGCAATTTTTTTAGAAAAATAATTTAATAATTCAGGTATATCTTCAGTTCTGTCTTTTAACGCTGGCAAGAAAATTGGAACAACATTTAATCTATGATAAAGATCTTCTCTAAAATTACCTCTATCCACTTCCTCTCTAATATTTTTACTTGAAGTGCTTATGATTCTAACGTTAACATTGATCTCCTTAAAACCGTTAACTCTTCGAAATTTTTGGTCAATTAAAACTCTCAAAATCTTTGCTTGCGTTTCTAAAGGAATTTCAGTTACTTCATCTATTAACAAAGTTCCGTCTTTAGCTTTTTCAAAAAAACCATAACTTGTCGTATCATTAGAATTTTCAGATCCAAAAAGTTCTAATTCATATTTTTGCGGATCAAGCAATGCACCATTGACTACAACAAAAGGTTTATTGCTTCTAAAAGATTGTTTATGTATTTGTCTAGCTACAAGCTCTTTACCTGATCCAGCAGGACCTGAAATAAAAATCCTACTTTCTGTATTACTTAGTTTTGAAATTAAATTTTTTACTTTTTGTATAGATTGGCTATTTCCAACAATATCGTATGAGTGAAACGATTTGCTTTCTAAAGCTCTTTTATCTTTTTTAAGATCACTATTTTCTATAGCTCTATTTACAAAATTAAGTAATCGTTCAGAAGAAAAAGGTTTTTGAAGAAATTCAAAAGCACCTAATTTTAAAGAGTCTACCGCCATTTGAACATTGGCATGACCAGAAATCATAATAACTGGAACATCATCATCAATTTTTTTTAAATTAACTAATAGTTCAATTCCGTCGTTATCACCTTTATCTAATTTAACATCAATAATAGATACATCAGGCGTTTTTTTATTAATTTCTAATAATGCTTGATCAAAATTTGCAGCTTCTCTTACTGAAAAACCACTATCTTTCAATATACTTGAAATTAACTTTCTTATATCTGAGTTATCATCAATAACTAAAATTTCTTTAGTCATAATATTTTGGTATAGAAATTTCTACCTTAGCTCCTTCTTTTATAGATCTAAATGTTATTACACTATTATGGTCATTTATAATTTTTGTTACTATTGCTAATCCTAAACCAGTACCATTTTTTTTTGTTGTAAAATAAGGCGTCAACATTTTTGTTTTATCAACTTGATCAAAGCCCAAACCATTATCTATAATTGTAACGTATATATAGTCACTATCTTGTTTAATATCTACGTTAATTTTTCCTTTAAAATCAGCATTTTTTATTTTTTTTTCGGTAATTGACTCAATGGAATTTTTTGCAATATTTATAAAAACTCTATTCAGTTGTTCTTCGTCACCATTTATAAAATATGAAAGATTTTTTTTAGGTAAAACAAAATCTACATTTTTTTCAGAAAGTTTATATAAATCAAATGACCTTAAAACTAGGTTGCTTAAATTTATTTTTTTAAAAACTGGTTTTGGCATTCTAGCAAAATCAGAAAATTCGTTAATTAAAAATTCAATATCTTTAATTTGTTTCGTTATAGTATTTAGATATTCAGAAAAACGATTATCTTTATCTTCAATTTTTTGTGAATATTTTTCCCTTAGTCTATCAATTGATAATTGTATCGGTGTAAGAGGGTTTTTTATCTCATGAGCTAATTTTCTTGCAACATTTTCCCAAGCCAAATGTCTTTCTGATAATAATAATTTATCTTGCTGTTTTTTTAATTTATCTATCATCGAATTAAAGTTTTCATTTAATTTTTTTAATTCGTCGTCCGTTTCTATTTGTGGAACTTTGGCACTTAAATCTCCATGGCTTATTTTTTCAGAAGCTCCTATTAGATTAATAATAGGCAAGGTTAATCTTGATGCAAAATTAATTGAAATAATAATTGATAAAAATAATAATAAAGAAACAACTAGCAAATAAATAATCGCAAAAGATATCTTTATTCCTGTTTTGCTTTCTTGTACACTATAATAAAAACTTACCGCTTCATTAGTTCTATTAAGATAATTAATTACTTTTGGATCCATGAATCTTACAATATATAAATACATATCTATAAAATTACTTAATTTAACCAGTGCAGATGTTCTGTTTGTGCTAGAGTCCGTTATCCTTATCGGTTTTCCGCTTAACGACCTTGTAAAAGCTTCTTCAGGTGGTGGAATAAAATTTTTAGATGGATCTATAATATTTGACATAATTATATTTGATGAACTGTCTAGTAAATGAACTTCATCTAACCTTCTTAACATTCTCTGAGTAGCAAGGACATTTGCAAAACGTTTTGGATTTTCATAATACATTCCTGATTTTGTATTGATGTCTAAAACCATTAATAAAATATCTGCTTCAACTGAACTTCTTGTTTGGTCAACATAATTTTTTGCAACTTCAGCTGAGTCATTGACTACTGTTTTAATTTTATTATCGAAATATTTCTGTAGTCCTACGTTAAATAGAATTAGAGAAAATATGGCTATAATAATTGAAGGTAGTAATGTTGTTGTCGTAAAGAAAATTATATATCTTAAGCTTGTTTCTGCTCCTAGTTTTCCTTTTTTCCTCTCACTCAAAACTTTATAAGTTTCAAAAATAATTAACCCGAAAAATAAAACAAGCAAAACAAGGTCTATTATAAGTAGTATTTGTAAATTTAAATTATTTAAAGCAATAAAGCTTTGATTTATAAAAGTAAAAAATGTTAATAGCCCAAATATTATGCTAATTAAGGATGTTGCTATTACCCATTTATAATTTTTAATGATATGAATCATTTGTTAAATATTAGCTAACATTTTAAATAAATATAATAGAAATTTAAAAAAAATGAGTATATTTCTTATACTATTAGCTGCGGGTGATAGCAAAAGGTTCAAATCTAGGACTCCGAAACCTTATCAATTGATTAATGAAAAAACTATATTGGAGCATTCATTAAAAGTGTTTCAACACTTCAAAGAGATCAAAAAAATCCTAGTTGTTTATAATAGCAAACATAAAAAATATATTAATAAGATAGCAT
>MDTG01145652.1_pt1 | contig 10216 bp, 10 predicted proteins | sample 811421 | NCBI WGS metagenome assembly MDTG01 (sample SAMN05326645, study PRJNA326480) | marine metagenome | isolation source: seawater | place: Pacific Ocean: South East | collected 2011 | reverse complement strand
CTTTTTAAAAATTTAAATTGGGGATAACTATCTACAATTATTTTATTGGATAATTTTCCAGTTATTTTATCTAATGTTTTTAGAAAATATTTTGAAAATTTATCTATTTTTGTCTGCCATACTTGGCCTGTTATAAAATGTAAATTTTTTATAAATAATATTTTAGAAACTAAAGTTACAATTAATCCAATTTTTGGTGTAATAGATACAGCCCTAAAAGGTCTGTTTGATAGAAACAGTATAATTAAAGAAATGAATATTTTAAAATCATTATATAAATCAGGATTTCTTGAAATGCCAATATGTTTATAATTAAATTTATTATTTTTTGGGAAATTTGTACCATTTAGATTGCATATAATGGTTATTTCATAATCTTTACCTAAATCCTCTAAATATGGGGTTAGAAATAAATAAATTGGATCATAAATTGAAGCAATAAAATATATTTTTTTTTTCAAAGATAAAATTCTCTATACCAATCTATAAATCTTTTTATTCCAATTTTTAGATCAGTTTTTTTGGAATAGCCAAAAAGTTTTTTTGATTTACTGATATCAGCAGAAGTAGTAATAGCTTCACCTTTTGAATTATTAACTAATTTTGTTTTTGCTTTTATTTTTAAATTGCTTTCGATTATTCTCAACATTGATTTCAAAGTATTAGGAGACCCACCTCCCACATTGATCACCTCAAAATTGTTTAATTTTTTTTGATTAGTAAAAATGTTATAGATAAGGTTAACTGTATCATCAATATATGTGAAATCTCTCTTCATTTTACCATTGTTATGAAGTTTGATTATCTCTCCATTAATAATTTTTTTTGTAAAATTAAATATAGCCATATCGGGCCTTCCAAAAGGGCCATAAACAGTAAAAAATCTCATACAACAAATTTTTAAACCAAAATTTTTTACATAAATATCAGAAACTTTTTCATTTAATAATTTTGATAAAGAATAAATTTGAAGAGGATTTAAATTTTTTTCATTTTCATTTAGTAAACCTTGTTTTTTTCCATAAATACTAGATGTGCTTGCTAAAAAAATTCTTTTTACGCCATATAATCTTGAAAGTTCAATTACATTATTATAACCGTTAATGTTAGAATTAAGATAGTCATCTGGATTAATAAAAGAATTTCTTACACCAGCTTGAGCGGCGAGATGAAAAACATAATCTATCTTATTATTTGAAAATAAGTTATTGAGTTTACTTTTATTAGTTAGGTCTATTTTATAAAATTTTGACTTATTAAGAAATTTTTTCTTTAAAAGTTTTTCCCTACTTTTTTTTAAAGTTACATCATAGTAATTATTGAAGTTATCAATACCTATCACATCATAACCATGGGTCATAAATTTATTCGTTAAATGAAAACCAATAAAACCAGCAAAACCAGTAATTAATATTTTACCCATAAATATCTCCATCATATTGAATTAATAATTTTATTAATAGTTCTATCATCTAAATTATCAATATAAATATCCTCATATTCCAAGAATAAGTTTCTTGAATGTTTATTAGTTGATAAAATTAACTTAATTATTTTATAAAAAAATTTATTTATATTTAATTTTATTAAATTTACATTTTTCATTTTCTGAATCTTTTTAATTAATTCATTTAAACAAATGCATTTAAAAATATTAATTTCTTCATTTGTTAATTGAAAAGATGTTTCATGCAAAATTAAAATTAAGTCGTCAATGTCAGTAACAAGAAATTTTGGAGAAGGGTCTAAAGAAAAATAAAATTTGAATTTAAATATAGTTTTTAATAAATAAATGAAACTATTTTTGGTTCCACTGGAAATTATTATTCCTGGTTTTATTATAGTAAATTTAAACTTTGGTGTTTGACTCAAATTTTGAATTATTAACTTATCACCTATATATTTGGTAAAACCATAATCATGTTTAAAATTAATTTTTTTATGAAAAATTGATGAAGCTGAACTAATATGAACTAATTTAACATCAAAATCTTCTTTTATTAAATTGTTAATTTCAATAATAAGTTTTTTAATAAATTGGACATTAAATTCATCAAACTTATTTTGATCTCTTATTTCTCCGAAAAAGTTATAAATTAATATTTTTTTACTTTTACCAATAATCTTTTTTTCAAAAAATTTTTCATTTTTGATTAATTTATCTTTAATTATTTTTCTATTAATTGAAATATAATTTAATTTTTTTTTGATTAAATCATTTGAAAATAAACTGCCCACATAACCAGTATCGTTAAATAAAATAATCAAAATTTTTGAAAAATAAATAGTTTTATAAAAAAGAAATTTAAAAATAAAATTTTCAATAAAGTAAATGCATATCTATTTTTATCTTTTTTAAATAAATATAAAAAAATAACAAATCTCTTTTTTTGTCGATTTACTTTTAAGTTATTAGTGTTAATGAGAGTATTTGCAATATTTAGTATTTTCAAATATTCAAATGTATTTTTTCTTAAACTAGATTGATTGAGATTTCTTGAAGTAGTCATGTTTGATTTGTAATAATACAATAAAGGTTCATTTATTTTACCAAATGTCATGCCCTTTTTTACCATCCATATATAGTTATTATAATCTTGAAAATTTCTAAAATCTCTATGGTAAAAAAATTCAAATTTTATTAATTCTCTCTTAAACATTATTGAAGAATGAATAATTGGATTTTTTGTAATAAGTAGATTTTTTAAATCCAAAGGGTTTGCTGATTTGTACAAATAAGTTTTTTTTTCATTGAAAATGAAACAATCAGTGTAGCATATATGAAAGTTATTATTTTGAAGAAAATTATGTTGTTTAAAAATTTTTTCTTCATGCGCTACATCATCTGCATCAATAATAGAAATATATTTTCCCGTACAGTACTTTAGTGCTTTAATTCGAGCCAAACCCAAAGGAGTATGGAGTTTGCTATTATAAATTTTAATCCTTGGGTCTGAAAATTTATTACAAATCTTTATTGTATTATCATTAGAACAATTGTCATAGATAATTAACTCATAATCTTTATAACTTTGTTTTAAAATTGATGTAATAGTTTTCTCTATTGTTTTTGAAGAATTAAAACAATTAACTAATATACTTACCTCAACCATTATATTTTAAGATAATTTTTTTTAGTGCATCAAAAAGAGTAATTTTAGGATACCAATTAAATGAGTTCTTGACTTTATTTATATTAGGCAAAGAAATTGTTTTTTCTCCATGATTATTAATAGTTAAATTATTTATATTTATTTGTTTAATTTTTATAATGGCATCGATAATATCCTCAATTGTACAATCAATATCTCCTCCAACATTAAAAATTTCAAAACCTTCAATCTTAGAAAAAATTATTTTTTCCATGAGTTGAATAAAATCAGAAATATATAATAAATTTATTTTACTTTTTGAGGATTGTATATTTATTTGCTGATTATACTTAAAACAGTTAATTAAATAGGGAATCAACCTTGGTGGTCTTTGATTAGGTCCAAATATTAAAAATGGTCTGAGGACAACAATATTTTTTCTATAAAAATATGAATATTTTTTTAAAAAAATTGTAGATTTAAATTTATACTTTCCATAAAAGTTATTAGGAATACATACTTCATCTTCGTTTTTTTTATGGTCACCTTCAGAGTATTCTGCAGATGACCCAGTTTGAATAAATAAATCATAATTTATTTTCTTCTTTAAAATTAACTTCACAAATTCATAGTGTTGAACTTTACAGGACTCTAGATCATGTTTTATATCAATTTGTCCAAATAAATTAATAATTATATTCGGTTTAAAAAGTTTGAGAAAATTATCATGTGAGTTTGATATAAATTCTTTATGGCTAATAAATTTAAAACTTTTGAATTTTTTATCATTATCTATAAAACTTTGAACGAATACTACATCATAAAATTTATTTTCATGGAAATATTGAAGGAGAGATTGCCCTAAAAAACCTCTTGTTCCTAAAATTAAAATTTTTATTTTTTTATCCAACGTAAATATTTTGGAAGAACATCTTTCTCAATAATTTCTTTATCACGAATAGTATCCATACAATGCCAAATATCCTCATGCTTAAAGCCATTTAATTGATTTATGGATGCAAGTTTTTTTAAGGAATCTGACTCTAAAATGGATTTTTTTCCTTCTATAAAATCAAAAATTTTTGGTTGAAATACAAAAAAACCTCCGTTTATCCAATCATTTGCTACGTTGGGTTTTTCATAAAATTGACGTACTGTTGATGACGAACCCCTAAATGTAACTTCTCCAAATCTTGAAATTGGATGTACTGCTGTCAAAGTAGCTATTTTTCTATTTTTAACATGATTGTTATAAAGTTTTTTTAAATTTACAGTTGATAAACCATCGCCATATGTACAAAAAAAATCATTATTAAGTATATTTTTTAAGTATAATAAGCGACCTCCTGTCATTGAGTACAAACCTGAATAAATAACTTCAACATTTTTTCTTTTTTTAAAATGACCTTCGATAATTTTAGATTTGTATCCTGATAATATATAGATCTTCTTTATTTTAAATTTTTCATAATATTGAATTATGTATTCAATTATTGGAACTCCTTTGATTTTAACCATGGGTTTAGGAATTTTTTTTGAGTATTCTGAAATTCTAGTACCTTTTCCTCCAGCTAATATTACTGCATTCATTTTATTAATATCTACCATTTAAAATGAAATTTACTTAAATCATAATTAGTTGACTCTGAGCTATTATGTACAATTTCAGAAATGACAAGAATTTTAGAATTAGTTTTTGAAATACCCTTAAAGCCAAAAATAACATTCTTTTCAATCTTTAAGACCGACTTAAGTTTGCTGTTTAAAAGAAATGAATTAAATACTTTATTTTTAATTGTGACAAATAAAACAGATCCAGAAATTACAGTTAAATATAAGTTTGTTTTTGAATGTTTTTTCCAAGCCTTAATGATATTTGAATTTATAGAGGTCACATAAATTTCATTGAATGATTTTAGGTTATTTTTTTTTTTATCTATTATTTTAAAAATATTACCCTTACTTTGTTTAACTATTTCAATATCTAATAACATTATTTAAAAAATTTATTTTCGTAAAATTTAATTTGATTTTTTATGAGATTGTCCATTTCTAATAAATTGCCTGAAGACTTTAAATTTAAATTATACCAATCATGTATTAATGAACAAGTTTCATTGATTGTTAAAACGGATTTCCATCCAAGTATATTTTTTGATTTTTTTGAATTTAAGCTTAATAATTTATGTTCAAAATATTTATTACTAAGTTTTTCTTTAAAAATTTTTTTATCTGACCATCTTTTTGATAAATTATTTATTAACAAAGATACTGTTGCATTATTCTTCTTGGATGGTCCAAAATTAAATGCCTCACCATTGATTTTTTTTGATGTTGAGAGTTTATAAGCAAGTAGAATATATCCGTACAATGGTTCTAGAACGTGCTGCCAAGGTCTTGTTGAGTTTGGACTTCTGATCATAAGTAAATTATCATTATACCAAGACTTATAAGCATCTGGTACTATTCTGTCATTTGCCCAGTCGCCACCACCAATAACATTTCCTGCTCTAGTTATTGCAAAGGATAGTTTTTTATTATCCTTAAATGTTTTAAAATAACTATTTAAAGCCATTTCTGTAGCAACTTTAGAACAAGAATATGGGTCATCTCCCTTAAGAGTATCTGACTCAACAAAACTTTTATTTAATTCTTTGTTTTCATAAACTTTATCACTCGTAATAAATATAGAAATAATTCTATGTTTATAAAACCTAAGTGTTTCTAATATAGATAAGGTAGAATTCAAATTGTTTTGAAATGTTTGCATTGGGTATTTGTACGAGGTAAAAACTAGAGCCTGGGCAGCAAAATGAAAAATTATATCTGGTTTTATAGTATTTATTATTTTTTTAGTTTTATTAAAGTTAGACAAATCAAAAAAACATTCTCTTTTCAAATATTTTTTCACGAATTTATAATTATATTTATTTTTAAATTGTTTATGAGAAATCCCATATATTTCACAATTAAGACTATAGAGAATAGATATCATCCAAGATCCTTTAAAACCAGTATGACCTGTCACCAAAACTTTTTTTTTATCTAAAAATTTTAGAATCTCAGTTTTTCTCATTTTTCAAAAAATAGTTGATTGAAGTTTTTTTTATTATTAGTTAAATAACTAAAATCTAGTTCAAAATTTTTAAAAAAATTAAGCTGATCATAATCAAAGTTCTCCAAAGAAGAACAGTAAAGAAATTGGTGATTACCTAAATTATAAAGAGGAGACATATTAATACTATTATCACTTAAAATAGTAATCACAATATTATTGTTGATTATACAGTCAAATCCTACTGAGGAAGTATCAATAACTATGGCTATGTGCTTTTTTTTTAAAATTACTTCATCATGTATATTGTTTATAAAACTAGGTAAATTTATATGATAACTTTCATTTGGGTGTTTCTTAAAATAAACATTATATCTCTTTTTGAATTTACGAATATTTAGCTCTACTTCATTTATTAATTTTTGAGAATTTGATTTAATATAATCACCATAAATTATTATATTCTTAATATCAGTTTTATTGGTCTTTGTAGGTTTTATATTTTTAAAGTTAATTTGGTGAAAATTAGAATATTTATTAAAAAGCTTATATTCTAAAATGTCTTCATTATAGAGAGATATTATATTCGAGGGTAAAAGATTTTTATCCAAAGAGTTATCATTTAAAGTGTGACAGTATTTCAAATCCCAATATCGATTTTTATTTAGAAAGATTGCATAAGACGTAATACTTTTATTTTCATATAATAGGATTTTTTCCCAAAATTGATTTTCAGAAATATAAATTAATTTAGTTTGATTTAAAGAAAGTTTATTTAAATTAGAAAAAATAATTTTATAAATTTCTATCTCTAAATATCTTTTAAAGAGCAAAGAATTATTTAAATCAATAATTGCATCTTTATTAAAGTAACGTTTGTCAATAACTAGCATAAGAATAATCTTTAATAGATTAAAAATCATTGCAAAAATGACTTTGAAGAAAATAGATAATAAATTTTTTTGGATAATTAAATTTTCTATAAGTAAAACATCAAATTTATTTTCGTAAAAAAAAATATTCTTATATAAGGGCACATATCTTTTTTTTAAAAATGGTTCATATATATATTCACATTGTTGGTCAATAAATTTACCATTGATATTTTTTAAAGATTGATTACTTGGTAAATGCTTAATTATTATGTAATCATTTTTAATCAATATTTTTTTTATTTTTTGGAATTTTTCATTTGAAATTTTATTCTTTAGAGCAAATCTAGAAAGAAAGATACAAGCATAAACATAAGAAAAGATTAGTATAAGAGGAGAAATTAAAATAAATAAATACTTAAAAATATAATCTTCCAAATTTAATTTATTCGAAATATTTTGAATTTTTCTTTTAATTAATCGACTAAAATAAAAATTTTTTTCTTCTAAGACAGAATAATTCCAGAGATGATTATTAAAAAAGCATAAAAAAAAATTTTTGAGATCTTTATACTGATAAATTATATCTGTTCTCTTTAGATTTGATTTTGAATTTAACATTTCTGTGTTAAAAAATGCTTCTAAATGATTTCTTTATTAATTTTTTATCACCGACTAATTGGATAGTGCCCAAACCAATTTCTTTGGCTAATATAAACTGAGTACCATTAACTATTCTCTTTTTATCATTTTTCAAATTGTATATTAATTTTTTTAAGAAAATTTTTTTATCTGAAATTATGGGCGCTTTAGTGGGTAGTCCAAATTTGTGAAGAATATCTCTATGAATTTTATTAATATGATTATTGAACAAGTTCTCACTCATTACTGATGCACAAATCATACCAAGCGCAACTGCATAACCGTGTGTTAATTTTTTCTGGTCAATTCCAAAATTTGACTCTATCGATTGTCCAAATGTATGACCATAATTTAAAAGCAATCTTGATGATTTTTCAAAAGTATCACTGGAAGTTACCCTCAATTTAGCATCAATAGATAAATTGATCATGTTAAAGATTTCATCCATTCTTCTAAGATTAATATTATGATAATTCTGGTCTAGAAATTTAAATAGGTATTTATCTAAAATAATTCCTTTTTTAATACTCTCTGCAATACCAGATTTGTAATCAATTTCTGATAGGGTTTCTATAAAACGTAGATCAACATATATACTTTTAGGTTGATAATAAGTTCCTATCAAGTTTACGATATTATTATAATTTATACCTGTCTTACCGCCTATACAACTATCCATCATAGATGTTGTAGTGGTTGGAAGTAGTATTAAATTGATACCTCGCTGATATATAGATGCAACAAAAGATACGATATCACAAACAACTCCACCTCCAATTGCTATAATATGACTATCTCTTGTAAAATTTTTAAAATTTAAAAAATCAATTATTTTTTTTGCAGTAACTAAATTTTTAGATTTAATTCCCCCATTAATAAAAAAGATGTTATCTTGGTTAAAGTTAATAAAATTTTTAAGAAAAGATTTTTTTAGAAAAATTTTATCAATTACAAATACAGTATTATTTTTATTTAAATTTTTTAGATAATTTTGAAAATTATCAAAAGCATTATCCGAAATAAAAATTTCATGACTATGATCCCCATGCTTTGCTGGAATAATAGAATACATTATTGATATAATTTTCTATATTTATCATTTTCAATTAAATTTTTGGCTCTAGTAAAATCATCTTTTATATCAATAGAAAATGAGGATCCCTTTATTTCAAAAGTATTAATATAAAATCCATTCTCTAATGCTCGAAGAAGTTCTATATCTTCAATGATTTCTAAGGATGATTTTTTAAGATTTTTATATTTATTAAGAATACCCTTTGAGAAAAGTATAACCGAGAGATGTTTATAAATATGAATACTTTTTTGATTATTATTAAAAGGAATTGTATTTCTAGAAAAATACAAAACTTTTTTGTCAGTAGTAAAGACCATTTTAACAATACTTTTTTTATCTACCCTTAAAATTTTATGATGAGGAACTATTATATCAGGTTTATGTTTTAATTTTTCATAATGATTAATTAACTTATCAATAAAGCTTGGCTCAATTAAAGGCTCATCCCCTTGAACATCAATAATGATATCATTTTTAAATCTATTAGATATCGATGCTATTCTCTCAGTACCATTTGTAAATTTAGACCCCGTTTTAATGGTTTTAATATCAAATTTTTTACATACATCGATTATTTTTTGACTGTCTGTACAAACAAAAACATCACTTGCTTTTTTCGACAACATTGCTCTTTTTGCAGTATGCACAATTATTGGCAAGCCATCCAACTCGAGAAGAGCCTTTCCTGGAAGTCTTACTGATTCCAATCTAGTTGGAATTAAAACAACATATTTCATTTAGCGGTCCATCCCCCATCTATCGTTATTACTGACCCATTCATATAGCTAGTGTTACTATTTATTAAAAATAATAAGAGTTCAACGATCTCAGACTCCTCTCCCCATCTTTTCATTGGTATATTATCTAATGTCCATTTATAAAGTTTTTTGTTTGTTATAAATTTTTTATAGTAACTAGTTTTCACAAAACCAGGAGCTACAGAATTAATGACAAGGCCCCTTTCTGCATACTCTAGACTTATTGACTTAGTAAATGAGTCCAGTGCAGCTTTTGAGCAAGAATAAATGGAAAGGTCTTTGAAACCCCTAACACCTACTATTGAACTTATATTAATTATCTTAAATTTTTGTTTTGTTTTTGAGTTTAAATAAATTTTATCCAAGATTTGTTTTGATATATTTATTGGACCAAGAGTATTGATTTTTAGTACCTCTTCATATCTCTTTATATCTGCATCTTGCAAACTTGATCTAGCCCTAATACCCGCATTATTTACTAAGTAGTCGATTTTTTTATATTTTTTAAATACTCTATCAATAATTTTCTTTATTCCACTAAAATTAGAAATATCACATTTATAAAACTCAAATGAATTAAATTTTTTTAAATTGCTTAGTTCGTTTGGAATCGATCTATTAATTCCAATAACATGAAAGCCACTATTTAGTAGATCTTTAGTTAATTTTAAACCAAGGCCCTTTCCTATACCTGTAACTATACCAATCTTTTTCAATTTTTT
>MDTG01137913.1_pt1 | contig 10216 bp, 8 predicted proteins | sample 811421 | NCBI WGS metagenome assembly MDTG01 (sample SAMN05326645, study PRJNA326480) | marine metagenome | isolation source: seawater | place: Pacific Ocean: South East | collected 2011 | reverse complement strand
TTTATAAATTAAAAGGATTAAAAACAATTATACTTATTGCACATCGCTTCAAAACTGTAGAAAAATGTGATCATATATTTTTTATTGATCAATCAAAACTTGTAGATCAAGGAACCTATGAAAAATTAATAAACACTAATGAAAAATTTAAGCAAATGGCATCTCATGTATGAATTAAATAAACAACCCTGTATAGATAACCAAAATTTTTTTTCTATCATATTGAGCTTAATTTGAAGTAATGTGTGGGATTTTTGGAGCAATAGGGCCAATTACTGATAGTATTAATAAATCAGAAACCTCTCATAAAATGATTGAAGCATTAAAAAGAAGAGGGCCAGACTATTCAGACTATATTGAATTTGACAAAGGGTTTATTGGACATACTAGATTATCTCTTTTAGATCTTTCTTCACTTGGGAATCAACCAATGAAAACAGAAAATGGGAATATAATATCATTTAATGGAGAAATCTATAATCATAAGCTTTTGTCTAAAAAATTTAATCTTAAATTAATCTCCTCTTCAGATACAGAAGTTTTAATTAAATTAATCGAGAAAATAGGATTTGAAAATGCAATTAAAAATTCAACAGGGATGTTTGCTTTAGCATACTTTTCTCCATCTGATCAGTCGCTATATCTTTGCAGGGATAGAATGGGAGAAAAACCTCTTTACTATTATAATGAAAGAGAATCAATAATATTTGCATCAGATTTAAACGCTCTAGTAAAATCTGGATTGTCCAATTTTGAAATTTCTGATTTGGGATTAAAAGAATATTTTCATTATGGATTTATTCACAGTCCAAATTCAATTTATAAAGGAGTGAAAAAAGTTTTGCCAGGCGAAATTATTAAAATTAGTTTTTCTAAAGGAAAGGTGTTAGAAGTCAAAAATAAAATTTGGTTTAATCTTCGAGAAACATTTTTAAAAAACTCTCTAAATAATAACCTGCCATTTATGGATATTGTTGAACACGCACATGAACTTATTTTAAATTCTGTTAAATCACAAACTTTTGCACATGCAAAAATAGGATCTTTTCTCAGTGGAGGATTGGACAGCTCTTTAATAACAGCAATGGTTGCAAGAGAAATTAATAACCTAGAAACTTTTACGATTGGTAGTGAAGATTTAAGATATGATGAGTCAATGTCTGCAAAAAAGTTTGCAAACTATTTAGGAGTATCTCATAATTTGGTGAATTTTAATGATATTAACATTGAGTATCATTTAGATTATATTTCCAAGGCTTATGACGAGCCATTAGCAGATAGCTCAAGTTTAGCAACAAGCATTGTATCCAAATTAGCTTCAAGTAAAGTAAAGGCTGTTTTAACAGGAGATGGTGGTGATGAGCTTTTTGGAGGATATTATAGACATAATTTTGGTTTAAAAATATGGAAAATATTGAAAAAAATTAATTATAAATCTTTTACTAATAACTTTTTTAAATTCATAGATGCTCATTTATCAGATCGTATATTTCACTCAATGTCAAAATTTGGAATTAGTAACGCAAGAGAGAAATTAACAAAGATAAAAAATTTAAATAATATTACAAATATTGAAAATTATTATCTTTATTTAATGTCCAATTCTTTAGAGATTAAACCTTTCTTTTTAAAAGAAAAAGATTTTAGCAAAATAAAGTTGAGAGATATACACGGTTTAACTGATGAGGATAAACTTTGTTTTTGGGATCAAAATATATATTTACCTGGGGATAATTTAGCAAAAATAGATAGAATGACAATGTTCCATTCTCTTGAAGCACGCGCACCGTTTCTTGATGCAGATCTAGTAACATTTATGAATAGTGTTAGATTTAAACTGAAAAATAAATTTGGTGCAAAATCAATAATTAAAAAAATTCATTCCAAGTATTTTCCCAAAAAATTATTTGATTACTCAAAAAAAGGTTTTTCAATTCCTTTAGATTATTTAATGAGAGAAAAATTAAAAGAATGGTCTTTTTATTGGGCAACATATAATGAACATGATTTGTTTGATATCAGTATAATAAAACAAATGTGGAAAAAACATCAATCAGGAATCAACCTTGCACCAGATTTATGGAAAATAATATGTTATAACAGATGGCATAGTTCTCGCTAAAATAATAATTTATTTAATGTCAAAAAAATTATTAATTAAACTTGATATGACGCTAGGTAAATATAAATTTTTTTTTTTATTTTTTTTTGTTTTAATTAAATTTTCTTTTGCTTTTATTTATTTTGTTTTTTACGAAACTTGGGGTTTAGATTATAAGTCTCTATATTTTTCTTTTTGTGAAAATTATAATCCAAATGTACAGCAAAATAAAAATTTAGATATATTAGGTTTTTTTTTTAATAATTTATTTATTAAATTTTGTTTTTTAGATAAAAATATCTATTTTTGGGTATTTGTCATTTTGCAAATCTTAATAATTGTTTTTGCTTTAAATAAGATAATTTTCAAATTAAAAAACAAAAAAGATGAAATATTGTTTTTAAGTGTTATTTTCTTTTCTCCTACAATATTATTATATTCTTCAGCCCCCACTAAAGATGGTTTTTTCATTTTATTTATATGTTTATCTTTATTGTTTCAGAGTAAATTTTCAAAGAATTTAGCCCTATTATTTTCATCTTTTTTCAAACCTTATTTTGTTATTTTTTATTTTTTTTATATTAAAAAATTTATTATTTTGATTGCATTAATTCCTTTATTATTATTCTTATTATTTTTTTTCAGCGATCTTTTTTTAATTATAAAAAAAAAGTATTTATCATTTTCTATTACAAATATATTAAAATCTGACCTAACAAACTTAATATGGCTTTCAGAGATTTTTTTAATATTTTTTATATCATTTCATTTAAAAATAATTAATAGATACTTAATAATAATGTTATTAATTTTAAGTTTTTTTGCAAGTGGATACAATTTGAATGTTGGATCAAGAGTATTTATAACTGGCATACTTTTTTTATTTTCATTAAATTATGTATTCAGAAGATAAAATAGCTTTTATTGAAACTGCCATGCAATGCATTTTTTTAAAAAGTCTTTATCCAAACAAATCAAACATTGATATTTTTTTTATAAAAAGAAAAAAATGGCCGAACAAGTTATCTTTGTTTATGGATTATTTTTCTAATACAAATAAGTTATCAAGTGGTATTTTTTATGCTTTGTATTTTCTAATCAAAACAAATAAAAAATATAATCACATAATAGTAGGATCTCATCTTGGCATGGGAAATAGACTATTAATTTTAATAGGTTTGTTTTTAAATTGCAAAGTAACAGTGCTTGATGATGGTTTATATTCGGTCTTTTTTAAAAAATGGATGAATTTTATTGCAAAATTTACAAAAAAATTTAAGTGGGCTAGTTACTATAACAGAGACTTACGTAAAAAATTTTTAATAAATTATTGCCTTATTCCATTTGAAAAAAAATATACTTACGAAAATTCTTATTTTTTAGTCCTCTCAGATATGATCGGAAGGGGAGTTTCAGAGGAAAAAGAAATATATATTATAAAAAAGATAAAAAAATATGCCGAGGTAAATAATAAGGTTTTTATTATTATTCCTCACAGACGTGGCAGATATCAATTATACAGAAAACTAAATTTAGAAATATTAGCGTCAAATGAAATATGTTTTGAGGATTGGTACTTAAAAAGTGAATTTAAAAAAAATTGTAGAATTTTTTCATCAGGTTCATCAATTTGGCAAATTTTTGAGGATAGAAGGGTGCAAACAACACTTCTTGATTCTAGAGAAGGAAATATAAACTGGATCAAGAAAAACTGTTACGTTGATCAGTATATAGATTTAAATTAATTTAAATTTATTTTTATAAATTTTGATATGAAAATTGCAATTGTTATGACCGAAGCTTTAATTGTAAGACAATTAATGAAAGAACAGCTCAATTGGATAGCTAGACTTGGTTTTAAAGTAACTGTTATTTGCAATAATTCTGAAGATTCTAACTGGATTAAAAACCAAGGGGTTAAATGTATACATTTAGACTTTAAAAGAAAAATTAGTTTATTTCATGATCTAAAAAGTCTTTTTAAATTAATTTTAGTTTTGAAAAAACTAAAACCTAATTTAATTCATTACTCAACTCCTAAAACAAGCTTACTTACTCCTCTAGCTATAAAGTTGGGTCTAATTAAATGTGGTGTAATTTATACTATTAGAGGAAGGGTTTATGAAAATTATAATTTATTAAATATGAAAATATTTGAGTTTTTTGATTTTTTTTCATGTCTAGTTGCAGATAAAGTAATTTTTATATCAAAAGAAATGAAAAGAAATTACTTAGAGCGTGGTGTACTGCCTAAATATAAAGCATTAGTTTTAGGTAATGGTTCTTCTAATGGTTTTAATATTAAAAATTTTAGAAAGCCAACTTATAAAGAAAAAATAAAATCAAAAAAATATTTTAAATTAAATAATTTTTCAAAAATTAAAGTAGTAAGTTATGTGGGCAGAATAAATAAAGATAAGGGTATTAATGATTTACTAAATGTTTATCAAAAATTACTTAAAAAAAATTCTAATATTGTATTATTAATTGTTGGTAACCTGGAAATGAAAATTAATAGTTTAATTAAGAAAAAAAAATTAGATAAAAATAGAATTATAATTAAACCATGGATTAGTGATGTAAGAAAAGCTTATTGGGCTTCCGATGTATTAATATTTCCATCTTACAGAGAAGGTTTTGGTAATGTATGTATTGAAAGCATACTTTGTGGAGTCCCAGTAATAAGTTATAATGTAATTGGGTGTCGCGAGTCAGTAAAACATAGTGTTTCAGGTTTTCTAGTTCCATTTAAAAATGAAATCAAAATGTGCAACAAAGCTAATATTCTTTTAAAGAATAAGAAGTTAAGAATGAAAATTTCAAATATTGGTGCTGAGTGGGCTAAGTCAAATTTTTCACAAACTAAAATATGGAACGGAATAATAAATATTTACAAAAAATATTCTAAATAATTAGAATTTTTTTTAATTATTTTTCTCAACTAAATTTCTAAAAATAAAATATACAAAAAAACTCATTACGAATAAAATAAAAGAGGCCGATGAATTAATCATTTGAAATGATAGGTTTCCAGCAAAAAAAAATAAAATATTAGAGCTAAACATTATAAAATTAGTCCAAAATATTGAATTTGTTCTGCGGTATAGAATATGGTGAAGATGGTCAAAACCAGGCTTAAATATATTTTTATTTTTCCTTATTCGTTGGATATTAATAAATATGAACTCATAGACAAATAACACAATGGACCAAGCTAATAAAATTGGATGTATTTTCTCAAAATAAGACAAATAAATTAATATAAATGATGTTATAAATCCCAAGAGTAAGCTGCCGCTATCACCTAAAAATAATTTTGGCAGTTTGAAAAATGAAAAATTAAAAAATATAAAAATAATTATAGGTAAAATTAGTGTGATTAAAAAAGTTTGTTTGATTGGATCATTAATTAGGTATAGCAAAATTGCTATAACAGATATAAAAGAAAAGCTTAGAGTTCCATCTAGACCATCAAAATAATTAAAAGCATTTATTAGTAGCAATACACAAAAAATTGTGAAAGGGATTGAAAAATTATTTAACTTTAATTCAAAAAAATTATATTCACCGAGCGAATATAATTTTATGCCTTCGAAAACCACTAAATAGAATATTGGTATAATCTGCAGGCTAAGCTTCCCTCCGATGTTTAAATTATACTTATCATCTATAAAACCTATTGCAGTTATTAAAAAAGATATAGATATAATAATACTTAACTGATGTGATGTAATATTAAATAAGATTAAGGATACTAAGTAACATATGCTTATCGCAAGCCCACCAGTATAGGCAACTGGTTTAGAATGTTTTTTTCGGTCGTTTGGTATGTCTAGAAGTTTAAATCTATAAGACAAAAAAGAGGATAAATAGATTATTGCAAAAGATAAAAAAAAGTAAATCAGAAATAAGGTTATCATGGTTTGCAGATATAATATAATTTTTTTATAATTTTTTAAATTTATTTTTTAATTTTGTAATTTTGTTTATTCATCAAAAGATTTGAAATTTAGTTTAATTAATATAAAGAAATTGTATACATAGTATACAATGATATTTAATTCCAAATTAGAAAAATTTTTTTTCTTCGATTTTCCTGTTTGTTTATTTTCACTTATTCCCTTTTTTTTAATCACTGGTCCTTTTCTAAGTGATTTTGCCATCTCTCTTATTAGTGTGATATTTATAACTTATTGTATAAATAAAAAAAATTTTTCATACTTTAAAAAAAAATACTTTTACTACTTTTTAGCATTTTGGTTATATTTACTACTTAACAGTCTTATTAATAATCCAAATTTTGACTCTATCAAAATTTCTTTATTTTTTTTTAGGTTTGGGGTTTTCGTAATTGCCATCACTGCTTTTCTAGAATTTGATATAAAATTTATTAAGTATTTTTTCTATGTAATTTTTTTATGTTTCTTAGTTTTAATTATAGATGGCTTTTATCAATATTTTTTTGATGAAAATATTATTGGCATGAAGAAAAGTAATAGTTTTAGAGTAAGCAGTTTTTTTGGTAATGAGTTAATTTTAGGAAGCTATTTAAGTAGATTGTGGCCAATTTTTTTTGGTTTATCAATATTGATATTAAATAAAAAGAACAAGCTTTTTTACTTTTTAATCTTAATATTTATTCTTTCGGAAGTTCTAATTTTTTTGAGCGGTGAAAGAGTTAGTTTTTTTTATATTAATCTATCAGCAATATTTATAATAATTTTATCAAATAATTTGTTCAAGCTAAGGCTTGTTACTATGTTGTGCAGTCTATTTATAATAGTAATTATAAGTTATTTTAATACATCTGCTAAGGATAGGATAATTAATAAAACCATATCTCAGATGAATTTAGTTCAAAAAGATAATCAAAAAGATAATCAAAAAGATAATCAAAAAGAAAATAATAAAATAAAAAAAATAAATAATTTAAAAGAAATTCATATTTTTACCAAACAACATACTCATATGTATATTACTGCTTACAGAATTTATTTGGATAATAAAGTTTTTGGCATAGGTGTAAAAAATTTTAGAAATTTATGCGATGACCCAAGATATGAATTAAGCAAAATGTCATGTTCCAATCATCCACATAATTCATACCTTCAACTTTTAACTGAAACTGGAATTATAGGGTTTGCATTTTTGATGATAACATTTTTATATTTTTGCAAATATGCAATTAAACATGCAATAAATAAGTTAGGAAAAAAATTTTTTTTTACAGATTTTGAGGTATGTATATTATCGGGTATATTAATTTATTTATGGCCTTTTGTTCCTACAGGAAATATTTTTAATAATTGGCTTAACATAATAATTGTCTTATATGTGCCATTTTTAATTTGGAGTAGAAAATTATCAAAAAGTTAAATATTAGTATCAAATATAATCATTAAAAAAAATAATTTATGAATTCAAAATTTATATTTATTCAACTAAATGAAATTAATTTTGAACTTTTGAAAAAATATATTTCTAAATCAAATAGTAAAAATTTTAAAAGTTTTAGATATATTTTAAAAAATTATAAAAATTTTTCAACTTATGCAGAAAAGGATTATAAAAATCTAGAACCATGGATTCAGTGGGCATCAATTCAAATTGGAAAAAATTTTAGTGAACATAAAATATTTAGACTTGGTGATATAGTGAATCACCCCCAACAAAAACAAATTTATGAAATTATCGAAGAAAAAGGTTTTAAAGTTGGAGCTATCTCACCGATGAATGCAGATAATAGATTAAAAGATCCAGCATATTTCATCCCGGATCCTTGGACACAAACAAGATCTGATGATTCAACTTTTTCAAAAAATGTAACTAAAATGTTACAACAGTCTGTAAATGAAAATTCATCAGGAAAAGTTTCCTTTAGATCTATAATCACAATACTACAAATTTTTTTTAAAACTTTTTCAATAAAAAATTCAATAAAATTAGTTAGCTTAATTTTTTTTGCCTTGATTAAAAGATGGAAAAAATCACTTGTTTTAGATTATATAATTCATTTATTGAATATTTATTTTTTAAAAAAAAAAAAACCTGATTTTGCTACTGTTTTTTTTAATGCAGGAGCACATATACAGCATCATTATTATTTTAATTCCGAACATTACAATGGTTCATTAAAAAACCCCCAGTGGTACATTAAAAACAAAACTGATCCAATTAAATATATGATTAAAATATATGATGATATTATTGGTGATTATTTAAAATTTTGTAAAAATAAAAATTATAAAATAATTTTAGCCACAGGTTTAAGACAGGTCGCTTACGACAAAGTAAAATTTTATTATCGATTAAAAAACCATTCGTTATTTTTGAAGGAAATGGGGATACAATTTTTAAAAATTAATCCTAGAATGACACGAGACTTTGAAATTATATTTGAGAATAATGATGATTTAATGTCAGCAAAAAAAAAATTATCAGAAATAAGATTGCAAAAAGATAACATCAAAATTTTTAATGAAATTGAGACAAGATCTAAAAGTTTATTTGTAACCCTAACTTATCCTAAAGAGATTAAAAAAAATGATCATATTATTTACAAGAATAAAAAATACAATTTTTTTAATAAAGTAGTATTTGTTGCGATTAAAAATGGAATGCATGATTCAAAAGGTTATGCTTTTATATCTCCTGAAACAAAAATAAAAAAACTGCAAAAAGAGGAGCACGTCTCAAAAATTTACCAGATAATAAAAATGCAGTTTAATTAACTTAATGAAAGATTTTTTTAACTCAATATTAAAATTGTCTAAAGAAAAAATTATAGACATTTTTTTAATAAATTTTTTTCTATTAATTTCGATAACTATATTTTTTAACTTTATAGAGTCTTTTATTCATTTTAAAACACCCGCTGATACATTAAGATATGCAAATTGGGCTATTGAAACAAAACATTTTAATTTTCTAGAAGTTGTTACTTATTTAAACAATTGGAGATCAGAAGGCATATTTTATTTAATAACACTATATATCTTTAAATTTTTAGATTTTTTCCAAATTGCTTTTTTAAATATTATAGCATTAATTATTTGTTTAAATGTAATAATATTGAATTCAAAAATAGATCTAAAATTTTATATACCAATTATTGGAATATTTGTTTTTGCAAATCTAGAATTTTCAAGGTGGATGATAGTACCACTTACTGAGATGCTAAATTTTTGCATTATATTTTTGACTGTATATTTTTTAATTAAAAAAAAATTTATAGTATCACTTTTCTTATTTTTTATTTGTTTAATGATGAAGCCATCGTCAATAAATCTAATAGTAATAATATTTCAAATCTTTCTTTTTGAAAAATATATGAAAAAAAAAAGTTTTTATACCAAATTAATCTATTTTAATTTCTTTATTATACTCTTATATACAGTAATTATTTATTATAAAATCGATATCATTTTTCTAAAAACCACTCTTGAATTCTTAAACGATATGATCAAACAAGGTGTAGTTGTTCATGATAGAGAATATCTAAATCTAAAGATAGATTTTTCTTTCATAGGAATATTAAAATTGATTTTTATAAAATTTTTTTATTATTTTAAATTTTGGGATTCGAATTTTAGCTATTTACATAATTTCATAAATACAGTGGTATTTGTACCGATGTATTTAATGACATTGATATTAATATTTAAAAATAGACTAGCAGCGGAAAGAGAAAAAATATTTCAAACAAATGTACTATTTATTTTTTCATACGCTGTATTTCACTCACTTACATGGATTGATTTTGACTGGAGGTTTAGGTGTGTAATAATTATACCATTACTATATAATGCAGTAATTTTTTTAGAGAGCTATAGTCATTATTTTGATGTACAAAAAATACTAAAAAAGAATATAAAAAAGCTTTAATTTTCCAAAGTTTTACGAATATTTTTTTTATAATAATAATTTTAATGGATTATTATTTTAGAGCTCTAAATTGATAACCGAAAAATATTTAATTAAATTTTTTACCAAATAATTAATCTTTACATCATTAAATATTTTTAGTAAAAGGCTTTGCCTGGTAATTATTGCGAAAGTGTAATACCCGATACCATTCCGAACTCGGAAGTCAAGCCTTTCTGCGCCAATGGTACT
>MDTG01253687.1_pt1 | contig 10217 bp, 8 predicted proteins | sample 811421 | NCBI WGS metagenome assembly MDTG01 (sample SAMN05326645, study PRJNA326480) | marine metagenome | isolation source: seawater | place: Pacific Ocean: South East | collected 2011 | reverse complement strand
GCCTCCCGGCCGCGATCCCCATCCGATCGAACCCTGTAGGAGCGGCCTCCCGGCCGCGATCCCCGTCCGATCGGACCCTGTAGGAGCGGCCTCCCGGCCGCGATCCTCGTCCGCCGGTTACAACGGCCTGAGCTGCACCGGCAGCTCCGCGATCCCCCGAATGAAGTTGTTGGGCGTGCGCTTCACCGGCCCCACCACCTCCACCATGCGGAAGCGCTGCTGGATTTCCTCCCACAGCACCCGGAGCTGCAGCTCGGCCAGCCGGTTGCCCATGCAGCGGTGGATGCCGTAGCCGAATGACACGTGCTGGCGCGCGTTGGGCCGATCGATGACCAGCCGGTCGGCGTCGTCGAAGATCTCCTCGTCGCGGTTGCCCGACAGATACCACATCACCACCTTGTCGCCCTCTCGGATGGTCTTGCCGCCGAGCTCGACGTCGGCGGTGGCGGTGCGGCGCATGTGGATCACCGGGGTCTGCCAGCGGATCATCTCCGCCACCATGTTGGGGATGAGCTTCGGGTCGGCCCGCAGCTTGTCGTACTCCTCCGGGAACTGATTGAGCGCCAGCACGCCGCCGGAGATGGAGTTGCGGGTGGTGTCGTTGCCGCCGACGATCAGCAGCAGGATGTTGCCCATGAACTCCTTCGGCCGGCTCGGCATGTCCCGGGTCGACTCGCCGTGGGCCAGCATGGAGATCAGGTCCGGCCCCGGCGGCTGCGCCGCGCGCTCCCGCCACAGCTCGTTGAACGCGACCACGCACTTGCCGAGCTCCTCGGCCCGGACCTGGGCCGGAATCCCGGCCTCGCCCATGATCTGCGGCGAGGCGGTGGTGACGTCGGACCAGTGCACCAGCTTGCGGCGGTCCTCGTAGGGGAAGTCGAACAGGGTGGCGAGCATGCGCGCGGTGAGCTCTATGGAGACCCTGTCGACCCAGTTGAAGGTCTCGCCCACCGGCAGGTGGTCGAGGATGTCGATCACCCGCTCGCGGATCAGCGGCTCGAAGTTCGCCAGGTTGGTCGGCGCCACCGACGGCGCGACGGTCTTGCGCTGCTCGTCGTGGCGCGGCGGGTCCATGGAGATGAAGTTCTCCAGCACCACCTCGGGCTCGGCATCCTGGTTGGCGATGCTGATGCCGCCCACCTCGGACGAGAACACTTCGTGGTGGGTGTCGACGTACTTGATGTCGTGGAACTTCGTCACCGACCAGTAGGGTCCGGTGCTGCTGTCGGGGCACCAGTGCACCGGATCGTCCCGGCGCAGGCGGGCGAAGTACTCGCCCACGGTGTCGGTTTCGAAGCGTTCGGAGCGGCTGACGTCGATGGACTCGAGCGGCGCGCGCCAGGCGTCGGCGGCGGGCGTGGTGGTGGCTTCCGCCATGGTGGTCTCCCCTTCGTGACCTTTGCTCGAAGTATGCACCGGGCAGGAAAGACTTCAATGGTGGTCCAGGTCGCGCCTGGGCACCTTGATCGATGCCCGGTCGCCTGCCCTGGCCGCGATCTGAATTGACCGTATTGCAAATCATTCTCATTTGCATGAGTATTCGCGAAATCCAAGGCGGCTGGAGCGAGCGATGCGGGGACGGTGGCGAACGGCGGCGGTGGTGCTGGCCATGACCGGGAGTGCGATGGCCGAGCAGACGGGTCCCATCGAGGAGCTGGTGGTGGTGGGTCGGGCCCAGGAATTCTACCGGGTGAACGACTCGTCCCTCGCCACCAGAACGCCGACGGCGCTGATCGACACGCCCCAGGCGGTGCAGGTGCTGACGGAGCAGCTCATCGAGGATCAGGCGGCCCGTGAGATCACCGACCTGTACCGATCGATATCGGGTATCACCTTCTTCTCCTACTCCGGTGTCACCGCGCGCGGCTTTCGTCAGGACGAGATCCGCTACGACGGGGTTCGCGGCGATCCGTTCGCCGGCTTCGCCGTGCCGCAGCTGTTCAACATCGAACGCATCGAGGTGTTGAAGGGCGTTTCCGGAATGCTCTACGGCGGTGGCGAGCCCGGCGGGCTGATCAACTACGTCCTGAAGAAGCCGCAGTACCGCCGCGAAGCGGAGCTGTCGGCCACCCTGGGCAATCGAGCGCTGCGCGGCATTTCCGGTGAGGCGACGGGCCCGATCGGCGATGGCGGCTTCGCCTATCGCCTGGGCGGGTTCTACGAAGAGCAGGACTCGTTCCGCAACAATGCCGGCGAGGAGTCGGCCATTCTCACCGGCCAGATCGCCTGGCAGCTCGCCCCGGAAACCGAGCTGGTGGCGTCCTTCGAGCACTACGACGTGGACCTGGACGGCAACCGGCTGCGCGGCGTGCCGGTCGACGACGACGGCGAGTTCCTGACGGACATTTCCTGGAACACCAACGAGGCCAGCGACTTTCTGAATCTGGAAGCGGACATCGGCCAGCTGATGCTCACTCACGCTTTCACCGAGGACACCAGCCTGCGGCTGGTGGCGCGCTATGTCGACAACGCCGAGCGTCAGCAGTATCACGAATCCCGTGGGCCGGCTGCACCGGGGTCGACCCTGTACCTGCGTGAATTCCGCGACCAGAAACGCAGCTCCGAGGAAGCGTCCGTCACCGCTGATCTGGTGCACCGGCTCGATCTCGGCGGTGCCCGTCATACGCTCCTCCTGGGCGCCGATTACTTCGATGCCAGCTCCAGCTTCGCCGGCCGCACGGCGCGCCAGTTCAACCCGCTCGACCCGGCCGCCAGCCTGGGACCGGTGCAGCCGATCGATCTGCTGAATCCGGTCTACGGCAATTCAGGCATCGACTTCCTGCGCGACGATCTGGCGGCCATCCCCTTCCGTCGCTCGGAGACCGAGGCCGAGCGCTACGGCGTCTACCTTCAGGATCAGATCGAGCTGACCGAGCGGTTCCACGTGATCGCAGGCGCCCGTTACGACGACTTCGAGGAGACCGACGCGGTGAGCGGCGCGTCGGCCCAGGACGACGAGATCAGCTATCGGGGCGGCCTGCTGTTCAAACCGGTCGACGGACTGTCGCTTTACGCCAGCTATGGTGAGGGCTTCCAGCCCCAGGGCATCACCGACCCCGAGGACGGCGGCCCCTTCGGCCCGGAGACCAGCCGGCAGATCGAACTGGGCGCCAAGGCAGACCTGTTCGACGGCGCGATGCTGCTTCAGGTAGCTGTCTACGAGATCGTCAAGGACGGCGTGCTGGTCGCGAATCCCGACCCCGGCGCCGGCATCGGCGGGGTGCCGCGGCTGCTGCAGATCGGCGAGGCCACCAGTGAGGGGTTCGAGATCGACGTGGTCGGCGACCTGAGCGACAGGTGGACCCTGCAGGCCAATTACGCCTACAACGACACCCGCATCACGGGCGGCAATCCGGGTTCGCTCAGCAACACGGTGGGTGACGAGTTCGTCAATGCGCCCGACCATGCCTTCGGCCTGTGGACCCGCTACGAGTTGCCCCGGATCAGCTCGGCCATCGCCGGTGGCCTGGACTATGTCGGCGAGCGCACCAGTTTCTCCGGGCAGGACGTGGACGATTACGTCACCTTCGATCTGTCGTGGATCACCACGCTGGATTCCGGCTGGGAGCTGCAGATCAACGTCCGCAACCTGTTCGACGAGACGTATGCCGCCTCCGGGTTCATCCAGCGCACCGGCCACTTTCCCGGCGAGCCCCGCACCGTGGTGGCCCAGGTGACCCGGCGTCTGTGAGCCGGCGACCAGGCCGCAAGCGGGCACGGCTGTGGTTCGACATCCACTCCTGGGTAGGGCTGAAGCTGTCCATACTCATGAGCTTCATCCTGGTCACCGGCACGCTGGCGGTGCTGTCGGCGGAACTGGACTGGGCGACCCATGCTTCCATGCGGGTGGAGCCGCGTCCCGAGTCCGAACGGGCGAGCTGGGGCGCGCTCTACGCCGCCGCCCAGGCGGCCTACCCCGACTGGCGGATCGGCTTCCTCACGGAGCCGGTCGACCCGTGGTTTGCCGCCCAGGCGTACGGTCACACGCCCCAGGGCCGCACACGGCTCATCGACATCGATCCCTACTCGGCGGAAGTCAGGGGTGACCGTCACTGGCTGACCTTCCAGCGGTTCTTCCGCAACGCCCACCGCCACCTCATGCTGCCCACCCGGATCGGCGTGCCGCTGGTATCGTCGCTCGCCATATTGCTGGTCGTGTCGATGGTCACCGGATTGGTCGTGTACAAGAAGCCGTGGCGTGGCTTCTTCACCAGGCCCCGCTTCAGGAACCTGCGTATCGCCAGCGGCGACCTGCACCGCCTGTGCGGCGTGTGGAGCCTGTGGTTCATCCCCGTCATCGCGCTGACCAGCCTCTTCTACCTGGCTGAGAGTCTCGGCTGGCGGGCGCCCCCCTTCGGCACCGTCGCCGCCGCCCGGGACGTGCCGGGCTCGCTCAGCGCCGCCGAGATCGACCGCCTGGCAGACCGGGCGCGCCGGGAGCTGCCGGGCCTGGACATCGCCGTCCTGCTGCCTCCGCGGCGAGCCGGCGAACCGTTGATCTTTCAGGGCTACACCGACGGCACCTGGCTGGTGCGGCCACGGGCCAGCTATGTCGCCTTCGACCCGGCAGACGGTTCGGTGCTGGGCAGCCACCGGTCACGAGATGCCGGCCTCCATCAGCGGATCTCGGAGATGGCCGACCCGCTGCACTTCGGCTACTTCGGGGGACTGCTGACGAAACTCGTCTGGTTCGCGTTCGGCGCGGTCCTGTCGGCGCTATCGATCACCGGCATCATGGTCTATGGCACCCGGATAGCTGGGCGGCACGCGCGACACGCCGCGGTCCGGGATGCGGCCGGGGTGGCATCGTGAGGGGCTGGGTGCGTGCCGCCTGGCGCGGCATGGGACCTTGGAAGTGGCTCGGCGTCGCTGCCATTCTGACCGTCATCGTGCTGACGCCCGAGACGGCGCAGGGTGATGCGTCGTCCGGCCCGGCGGATCGCACCGTCGCGACTGCCGGCGCCGGCCTGGTTCCAGGGCGCCGCTGACCGGCTGGCGTTGCTGCTGCGGCCGGCGAATCCCGGGGCCGATGTTCCGGTTACGCGTGGCCCGATTCGGCCAGCTGCTGCAGCACGGGCGCGAAGCGTTCGCCCATGCGCCGATAGCCGGCAGGGCTCGGATGCAGGTCGTCCGGCAGGTCGGACGCATCCTCCGCGCCGAACAGCGACAGACCGTCGACGTAGTGCAGCGCCGCATCTCCGGCGCGCCGGCGCTGCTCTACGATCTCTGCGACGATCTCGCGCACCCGCACCAGATTCAGACAGCCTTCGCGGATCTCTTCGTGACCGGCAAAGGTCACGAACCGCCCGTCTGCATTCGCCACGGTGGGGCCGGGCATCGTTTCCGCGCTCGGACAATGGATGGGCGAGATGACGCCGATCGGCACTGTCGGCTTGCCCTCTCGCACGGTGTCCAGGAATCCGTGCAGCGCGGAGGCGAAAACCCGTTCGCGCATGGAATCCATGTTGATGACGTTGATGCCGACTTTGAGGGTGATCACGTCCGCCGCGGCGTCGCGTATGGTGCGGGCGACGAACTGATCGAGGTGGCACTGCCCGCCGAAACCCAGGTTCTGCAGGGCAACCCCCGCTCGGCGGGCCGCCACCGCCGGCCAGATGAGCGCCGGTTCGATGGCCTCCAGGCAATGGCTGATGGAACTGCCGTAGTGGATCCAGCGCCGCCGCGACTCGGGTGCGGCAGGTTCCAGCCGGGCCTGGGGCTCCAGCACCAGGGTCCGAAGCTCGACCAGGGCGTTGTGCGGCAGCCACAGCTCGTAGTCGGTGGGCGTGCCCGTTCCATCGAACCAGACCGTATCGGGCTCACCGCGCTGCAGCTCGAATTCACCGCGGCGCTCACGGTCGAGCACGATGGTGTTGCCCGCCTGCGAACTCGCCGTGTGCAGCTCCCCCGCCGTCTCCAGATTGAAGACGATCGGTCTGCGCTCCGCCGGCGGCGTGACCAGATTGGTGCCCAGGAATTCGACGCCGATGCGCGCCGAGTCGGTGCGGAAACGCAGCCGCACGCCCGACGGCATGCGCACCACCACATCCATCAGCGCCGGCACCTGGGGCCGGGTCCATGCCGGCAGGCGCCGCGGGCTCAGGGCGCCGCCGCGGTGGTCGAAGTCCGGGGCCCCGTACGCCTCGATCGGACTGGGGATCAGATCCTCGAACCGTAGTCGCTGGCTGGGCATGGGTGGCGCGTCCCTCGTCTGCATCCGGTGGCTCGGCCGGAAGACTGCCGGGAACCTGTGTCTCGGCGCAAGCGGCGGCCTCCGCGGCTCGAGACGCCCGGACCCACGTCGTCCGGTCAGCCGCCCGAGATGGCGCCGAGGATGAACAGCGGTTCTTCGCCGCGGGCGATGGCTGCCGGCAGCGCCTCGTCGGGAGAATCGTGGGAGACGTCCTGGTTGCAGGCGAAGATCCGCACCTTGGGACGGCGCTGGCCGGCATGGTCGCGGATGGTGCCGCGCAGGGCGGGGTAGGCGCGCTCCAGCGCGCTGAGAACCGAGCGCTGGGTGACGTCGCCGGTGACCGGCACCATCACTTCCCGGTCGAGCCGGGCCAGCCGCTGGAGCTGGTCCGGCAGCCGCACGCGGATACTCGCCGGCTCGCTCACTTCAGGGTCTGCACTTCCACGGACAGCACCGCCGGCAGGTCGCGGACGATGGGCGACCAGTGATCGCCGCCGTCCGGCGAGCAGTACACCTGGCCGCCGGTGGTGCCGAAGTAGATGCCGCAGTCGTCCAGCCGGTCCACGGCCATGGCGTCCCGCAGGATGTTCACGTAGCAGTGTTCCTGGGGCAGGCCGTTGGTCAGGGCTTCCCACTCGTTGCCGCCGCCGCGGCTGCGATAGACGCGCAGCTTGCCTTCCGGCGGGTAGTGCAGAGAGTCGCTCTCGATGGGCACGACGTAAACCGTCTCCGGCTCGTGGGCGTGGACGGCGATGGGAAAGCCGAAGTCGCTCGGCAGGTTTCCGGAGACCTCGTGCCAGGAGTCGCCGGCGTCGTCGCTGCGCATCACGTCCCAGTGCTTCTGCATGAACAGCACACCCGGGTTCGAGGGGTGCATGGCCAGATTGTGCACGCAGTGGCCCACGTCGGCGGTGGGGTTCGGGATCATCTCCGAGACCAGCCCCCGGTTGATCGGCTTCCAGGTGGCGCCGCCGTCGTCGGTGCGGAACGCGCCGGCGGAGGAAATCGCCACCCAGATGCGGCGCTCGTCGGCCGGGTCGAGGATGATGGTGTGCAGGCACATGCCGCCGGCGCCCGGCTGCCAGTCCGGGCCGGTGCCGTGGCCCCGCAGCCCGGCGAGCTCGTGCCAGGACTGGCCGCCGTCCGTCGACTTGAACAGGGCCGCGTCCTCGACGCCGGCGTAGACCACGTCGGGGTCGGTGTGGGACGGTTCCAGGTGCCACACCCTGGCGAACTCCCAGGGATGCTGGGTGCCGTCGTACCACTGGTGGGTGGTGAGCGGCTTGCCCGTCTCGGCGGAGGTGTCGTAGGCGAACAGGCTCGGCGCTGGTGCCGGCATCGAGCCGTCCTCGGGCAGCTCGTCGAACCTGGGAATGTCCGACGGGTCGATGCCCGGCTGCTCCCAGGTCCGCCCGCCGTCGCTGGAGCGCTGGATGATCTGGCCGAACCAGCTGCTGGTCTGGGAGGCGTAGAGCCGGTCGGGGTCCGCCGGCGAGCCGTTCATGTGGTAGACCTCCCAGCCCGCGAAGTGCGGTCCGGACACCTCCCAGCGCTGGCGTTTGCCGTCGGCGGTCAGGATGAAGCCGCCTTTTCTGGTACCCACCAGAACCCGAACTCCGCTCATGCCGTCCTCCCCCGGTCAGGCCCGTCGACGGTTTTGTCGAGGGCGCAGCATCGCGCAGGCCGGCGCCCCAGGCAAAGAAGGATTCGGCATAAGGGCGTGCACGGTCGGCGGGCGGACGACCCGGTCCACCGCGACGGCGGTCCGGGAGCCGTCAGCGGCGGGGCTGGAGGCCGTGCTGGCGCAGCCGCCACAGCAGCACGTCGAGGCGGTCCTGGCCGAAGAACGGCTCGCCCCGGAACGCGCAGGTCGGCACGCCCCAGTGGCCGGCCGCTTCGTGATCCGCTTCGTTGGCGGCGATCACCTGCTCGAGCCGGTCGGCCTCCGCCTCGGCCCGCGCGTCCAGCTCGGCCAGGTCGAGGCCGGCGCGCCGGGCGGCTTCGGCCAGGTGGTCGCCCTCGTTCCAGCCCGGCGTGGTCCAGATGATGCCGGCCACCTCGTTGGCGAACTCGATGCCGGCGCCGGCTTCCTCCGCGAACACGCCGAGCCGGGTCAGGCGCTGGATGTAGGGTTGTTCCGGCGCGGTTCTGGGGCGGCCGTCGGGCCCGCGCTCCTGGACGATGGGGTCGGGGTTCGCCCATTGAAAGGGCAGGCCGAGGTACTCGGCGACCCGGTGCACGTCCTTCATGAAGTAGCCGAACCACTGGGGGTGCACGGTCTGGAAGAACTCCGGCGTGCGCACGGCGATGGGATACACGGGCCGGAACCGCACGGTCAGCTCGTAGTCGCGCTGCCAGGCCGCCAGTCGCGGCGTCGCCAGGTACGACCATGGGCTGCGGAAGGACCAGAACACGTCGATGGCGAGGGGTTCGGACATGGCGTTCATCCCTTGGGCTGGCAGCGCTCACTGTACCGGAACCAGGGGCCGCGCCCGAAGGCGACGAGGACGGAGACGGCGAAGCAGCACAGGCCGGCGAAGGCCATCCACGCCGACCAGCCCCAGGCTTCCACCACCCGCGGCAGACCGAGATTCAGCGTCAGGCCCGACAGCGGCGCCAGGGTGGCGGTGATGCCGAAGGCGCGGCCGACGCCGTGGGGCGACACGCTCTCGGCGGTCTCCGAGTAGATGGCGCACCAGGCGGGGTAGATGAATCCGGCGAAGAAGCCGGTGGCCGACCAGACCGCCATGAGCACGGTTTCGGGGGTGTCCACCGGCAGGGTGGCGCCGATCAGGAAGCAGGCGCCGGTGCTCACCCCGCCGAAGGCGGTCACGGTCTTGCGCACGCCGGTCCGGTCCGACAGCCAGCCCGAGAGAAACACGCTGCCGGTGAACACGATCCAGAACCAGCTCGTCACGCCGGCGGCCCGGGCGGGCTCCAGCCCGAAGTGCTGCACCAGGTAGGTCGGCACGTAGCCGGAGACGGTGACGTAGGCCAGCGACCAGAACACGATCACCGTGGACAGCGCCCACAGCCGCGGGCTGCGGTAGACCTGCCGCCCGTCGAGGTAGCGGTCCTCGTCCGACAGCTCGGTGACCACCTCGTCCTCGGGCACCGCGTCCGCCGCTTCCCGCAGGATCTGGCCCCGCACCGCCGGGGAGAGATCGCGGTAGAACAGAAAGATGATGAGCGCGGTGACGCCGCCGAGGCCGGCGGCGATCCAGAACTGGGAGCGCCAGCCGGGCCAGATGGGCAGCGTCTGGGCCGCCACCGCCGTGGACATCAGCGCGCCGATGGTGAACGCCAGCGACACCCAGGCGTAGACCATGGCCCGGCCCATGCGGGGCGTCAGGTCCCGGGACGCGGCGTGCACCGCGGGATTCATGCCGGCCATCAGGAAGGTGCCGGTCATCAGCAGCGCAGCGAGGGTGTAGAAGTTCGGCGCCAGCGCGCCGGCGGCGGAGATGACGGCGTAGGCGAACACCGGCCAGATCATCAGCGGCCGGCGGCCGAACCGGTCGGCCACCCGGGACAGCACCACCGCACCGATGCTGTAGGCGATGCCGACGATGGCGGCGATCTCGCCCCACTGCACGAGGGTCTTGTCGAAGTCGTCGAGGATGTAGACCAGCACCGGGCCGACCTTCAGCGCCTCGTACTGCTCCACCGCCCAGCCCAGCACGATCAGTCCGAGCAGCCACCAGCGCAGAGCGCCGGACGGCAGGTGATCGATCCGCCGCTGGCGCAGATAGGACCAGAAGGCCGCGTGTTCGCGCGGCGCGTTGATTTCCGACATGACCGTCCTCCCCCCGGAACCGGCATAGTATCCTGCAACGATCCGCCAGGAGGAGAACGCCATGCATCCCGTCTGTCTGGTCATCGGCGCGGGCGCCGGCATCGGCGGCACCGTCGGCAGCCGCTTCGCCGACGCCGGCTATCACTCGGTGCTGTGCCGGCGCAGCGACCGGGAAGGGCTCGACGCCCTGGTCGGCGGCATCCGCGAGCGCGGCGGCGCGGCGTCCGG
>MDTG01133430.1_pt1 | contig 10217 bp, 5 predicted proteins | sample 811421 | NCBI WGS metagenome assembly MDTG01 (sample SAMN05326645, study PRJNA326480) | marine metagenome | isolation source: seawater | place: Pacific Ocean: South East | collected 2011 | reverse complement strand
GCAACCTGGCATGAAGGAAGAGATAACATCCCAAGAAGGGTAGGTGATGACCTCTCTATGAGTCCTGATGCAGATGCGGTAACATGGCACTAATCGCAGAAGCAATATCTTTGTCAGGACCTAGCCAATCTACTTCATTGGGATTGTCACACCATTGGAATCTATCGTGCACTCTCATCTTCATAACTCCTGATGTTATTCTGCATATTCTGACGTGCAATCTCACAACAACATCATCATGGTCGAATATCCACGTACCGACTTCTTCGTGCACTGTTACTTCTAAATCAAGTTCTTCACTTATTTCTCGTACTAAACAATCAACGGCATTTTCCCCAGGCTCAAACTTACCACCAGGGAATTCCCACCAACCTGCATGTTTCTCCGAAGGTGCTCTCCTTGCTGCGAGAAATTTTCCATTAGAAATGATAGCACCTGCCCCTACATCGATACAAGGAGGCCTCAACATTCTGTCTAAACACTGCATTACAAGTCCATAAGCATCATCTTGTTTGGGAGGCAAATGCAAAAAGCAAACGGGAATTTTTTTGCTGTTTGAATTTAATGTCCGATATAATGTCTCATTACAGATATATTCGCCTGCATCATTGCTAATTTCTGGTTGGTCAATCATATTTTTTACATCCCAATCTTCGATATTTATAGTGGAAAATAAGTCTCCCTGGCCTGTAATTGGTGTATTTTTGATTAATCTTCCGGAATTGTCTGGAATTGAAAAATTGAGAATGTCTTTGGCTCTTAATTCTATACGGGGCAACAACGCATTTTCTGCCAGACCAATATGAAGAATCGCTTTGAAATCGTGTTGTTTGTAAATATCTGAGACGTATCTCGAACCTGTTTCATCGACAGATAAAATATTCACAATTATTTCATGACCTCTCACTTTTTGACCACTAAGTGAATTAGCAACTTGCTCAGATACGTTCTCAATGTGATTCCCAAATTTTTGGAAACCTGTAACTAATACCTGAGAGTTCACATTGTGCTGGAAAAATTGCCTCCAAATGATTATTTTGTCGTCAGATTGACAAATAGTGACATACTCGGTGTAGTTAATGGATGTTGATGAAGAGGAAATCGAGATAGTTGTTTCCTCTGAGAAACACGTCGATTCCGTTGCTTTGGGTAAGACTCTTTGGACTGAAATTACGGGAGGAGTTGGAATTTGGGGAGCTTTTCGCCCCATTATTGCAGTTGTACTATCCTTAGTTCCGTTCCTTTTCCTAGGGCAACATTTCAATAGAAATCATCAGAGAGGTATTGATTTCTCCTTTTTACAAATACCCCTAGCATTTACATTAATTCTATGGATAGCACTGTATTTTTGGTCGATTTTCGACGCATGGCGAGAAGCCAGCATACAAGTATCGGAAAGTCAAGTCCAGAGTTGATTTTTAGTTTTTAATTCTCCACTAGCCATTCCTTCCAAATCCGATTTATCGGCGTTATCAAATTCATCTGGTAGTTCACCAGAGATGAAATTACCTACATCGTTAGAATTAATTGCCCAGTACATCACTGAATCTTCATTGTTTGAGTGACCTTTGTGATTTTCATCTTCATGATCAATAGGAGAGGTGTAAACCAGATTGACTAAGCCCAGTAGATGGCCAGCCTCATGAACTGTTACTGAGCGTTCAACATCTTCAGCAGAAGGTCTTCCTAGGAATCCTTCAGCCTCTTCAACTGAGTCTTTGAATATTGCAATAGTAGATGCGTCTACTGCAACACCTAATACTGAATCATCAGAGTAAGTTCCTTTTGGAAATAAGAAATACCAATGCAATGTGCTTGAACCCATAGCATTCCCACCATGTTTCCATCTAGCATCTCTTACATCGTCATCTGTCCAAGATGTATCAATAGTAAAATCAACCATTTCCGCTTTTATTTTTATTCCATTAGGTTTGTCACATACCTCATTTATTCGAGTTTTTACCAAATCCATTCCTATCGGATCATAGTTTTCCTCATACAAAAAATGTAATTCCATCTTTGTAAACTTTGAATCCTGTAAACATGCTAATGCTAATCCTCCAGGAATCCCTCTTTTCTCAGGGGAAATATCATCTTCGCCTATACATCCGCTTAATGTCGATGTCAAAAATATGAAAATAACAAATACTAATCTCAAATTCTCACCTAAAAATCATCTGGTATGTCAGTAGGGCTGAACAATTGCCCTGGACCTGTTGCCTTTGCTAATTGCGTCCTTACTAATTGCTCCCATGCACGCATAACACCCAATGCATCACTTAGAAGCATTTGTTCTTCTTCCAGAGTAACCCGAATAAGTGTATCCAGAATGTCCATCCTATCTCTGTCAACCAAAGATAGTGCTCTATCTAAATCAAAATTTAACTCGCTATCTTGTGATTCAACGTCTATTGGCCATTGCGTTGACAGGTTAGTTGGAATATCAGTACTATGTTCTTGCAATTGCATGTGAAGTCTATTAGTCCACCTAGAAATAATCATACTTGTTTCTAGAATTGGCATATTTAATTGATTAACAAGATTGACAAGTCTTTCTTGTAACGTAACCATGGAATCAGTGCCACTCATGTGGAATCAACTCTATTTTCTGGATTGCATTTCTAGGTACTGATGTCCATAAGCAGCCCATTGTTCCATTGTCCAACCCTCAGGGATACCAGTTGGTGGTAGTGGGGGACCAGATGGCACAGGCTGGGCAGGAGTAGTATCAATTGCCTGAGGAGTGTACGAATCTAATTGTTCAATTTCTGGTATCTCTTTTCCGCTCATGTTTTCAATTACCTCTCCAGTTTGATCAGCTTCATCGAATTCGTCTCCTCTCCTTATCTTTCGAATTTGAACCATAGTCCATACGGCGTATGACATTGCGCACAATGCGATTAGATACATGATTACAGATAATTGGGAATCAGCTACTTGATTAGCAAGGGCAGCACCATCACGGTCTACTTCTTCTTTAATCAGTAATGGTGCAATTGAAATCCTTTCTTTTTCAACTCCTGAATCAATCAATAACAATCTATATTCCACAGTCTCTCCAATTGAGAAGTCTGCAACTGTATCGAGTTTCAACTGTGTGGAAGAACCAGATGGAATATTAATTTCATTAGTATCAACAGTCTTCCAATTTTGACCATCAACTAATTGCTGAAGTACAAATGATACATTTCCAGTTGAACCCATATTCTTGGTTTCAATTGTTAGTGATACAGATTCATCAGGATTTGGAGTAGGATTAGACCAAGTCCAGAATGTCTCTGAAGACCTCAAACTAACGTCAGGACCAGTCAGTGCCAGTCCCCAGGAAGCAAGTGGAGAGAACAAGTTATTGTTTTCACTATTGAAAGGATTACCTGAGGCATCAGAACCTGTAACCCAGACATCGATTGTATATGTAGGAAGCAATTGTGTTGCACCGTTATCGGTCAGATCCACCATTCCTGTCCAAATGAATTTCTCATCGAATTCAAGAGTGTCGGGTAATGAAGTAGAACCTCTGCTTATCTCAGCTTCTCCTGCTCTAACTAGGTAATGGAGTACTGCAGGTCGACTAGCGTCGAAACCTTGATCATCAATAGTTTCTAACATAATTTGCAAATCATTTGTTAATGATATTGAGATATCTTCACCAGGTTCAAGCCCTGACATAGATATCGTGTTTATTGTTGGTCTATCACTATCTACAGCAAGTCTCAATCTTGGATTAAATTCAGATTCATCTGCCGCAATACCTGGCAAATCTGTAAGTGTTGCTTGTAAATCAAGATGACCACTTCTGACATTTGGTACAAGTAAGTCTATCGAGAAATACCCCCCTTCTCGGCTGGTTGTGGTCCATTCATGGTCATAGTCTGCGAGCGAAATTGTGAATGCACCTGATGGTGCAGGGGTTTCATCTTCAGAGAATAAAACCCGTCCAGTAAATCTTAATGCTTGTCCTGCTCCAATATATGTCTCATCAAATTCTGGATTGTAGTGGTTGGTACCATCTCTCAATTCAACAGCCAATATGTGACCCGGTTGAGTATCAAATCTCAAATCATTATCAAGACTCCAATAATCATTACCAAGACCAGCCTTATGTATGTTACAAGGTGCAGTTACATCTAATCCACATGATTTATCTTCAATCCAAACTTTAGGAATGAAAGTGTTCAAGCCATCAGTGTCCCAAACCTCAGGGAAATCCCACGTCAATTGGAATCTGATTGAGATAATCATTCTGGATTCATTACTTGGGTCTAACAGAATATCAGAGTACAAATTAGAAACTGCCAAACCAGAGCCCCCGCTTTCTAAATGAAGGTTCGGTTGACCATCGGCATCCTTAGAGATATATCCGAAAATTGAGGTTTCGTCATCATCATAATCTTCGCCAAGAGCAAGTTGGAAGAAGTTAATGTCCCACCAACCATTGATATCTGAAACCATGAATGTTGCAGTGTATGGTATTCCTGGATGCAATGGTTCTTTGTCATCATGACCCAATATTGTTGAGTTATCAATATCCATGAATGGTTCAAATTCTTCTCTGATCTCATACCAAGAAAGTGAAGCATCCCAATCAGGAGCAACATCATCACCTGGTCTTTGACCACATTGTTCAAAGCCTTGGATGTCACAAACTGGACCTCCACCCATCGCAATTACATTCCCTTGACCATCTTGGCCTGTTACATAAAATGCAACTTTGTCTTTATGATAGAGCATAGAGTCATCAATTAAACTATTGAACACATTCAATCCACCAGGCCTTATTTCAGGTGTGTTCATAATTTTCGTTCTGTACTCGATTGGTTCTGGCAGACCATTAAAGTTTGAATCATCACATCTTTCGTGTTGTCCTGCTTCGCAACCAATCCAATAGTGTAATTCAACTGTTTGCGGAGGGTCTACTGAATCTTGAATAATCACTTCCACTGCTTGCCCACCAGGAGATGGAGGACCTTTGTGCATTTCAGACTGTGTCACTGGAACTGCAGATATAACCAAAGGAGCATTTCCATCAAAAATTAGTTTTATTGTGTTGTAATCAGGATTTACATATGATGAGCCATTTCTTAGATTTACAGCTTCTACATACAATATCATCCCACCAGGAGTAGATTCAATTGGTGATGTAAATGTCAGATTGTATTGGCCAAACCCAGGGTTCGATTCTGTGTGCAATACGACTGGTTCACCGATAGGATCTCCGTCATACGTCACATTTTGACCTAATACCCTCAATTCGAATTCACCGGCCAACGGGTATAATGCTGAATTTTCGAAATTTATGCCACCTTGAATACTTAAATTGTATCCACCTCTTACCCAATCACCTGGGTACAACTGTCTACCAGTCTCTTCCCAAACTCTCATTCCGTTGAGTTGGATATCATTCTCGACATTTAATTCAAGGGTATCCGTTGTCCACGAGTTGATTTGTTGTCCCAAATCATCACTCACCGAAACTATTGCTTCCATTTTCCTCTCATCATCCCATGACCAATTAACTCTCAATGGAATTACTACAGATAAAATTCCCTCGCTACTCAATGATGAAGTACAATTACTAGTATCGAATTGAACTATGCCATATCCATCGCTTAGTACCGAACAACTATCTCCTCTAATCCACTTAAATGCTGGAATTTCACCATTCGAATGGTTCAAACCAATTGTGGCTTCAGTTATTCTATCTACCTGGTCTCCATGTGCCATTCTCACTACAAGATTTCTGTATATGCCGTCAGGTGCGACTAGATTTCCTTCAAGCCCTGCATCGAGCACTCTTGTTTTTAATCTATATTCAATATCTAAATCATAAAGTTTGACTCGACCTGGTGAATTAGCTGAGACACCTATTGGTATCTCTACAGTGCCTACCCCATTTGTTGGGATTAGAGCATTAAATGCATCAACTAAAGTGGGAGATGATGAAACTACAGAACCAACTGGAGAGTCATCTGACGCTACGACTGAACTCTCATTTAGGAATAATTTTGAATCCCAGTCCAATACATTATCGGCTCCAACATCAAGTTTTGGACTGTCGGGATATCCTTCCTCGTACCATAGAATCATCTTGCTAATCTTTGGAGTTATTGTGTCATCAGACGAAGACATCAATATCGAATATAATATTTCATTTCCACCACCTTGTGTAGAGAATGATACTTCTTGGTTATTCGATGCTTCTTCCCATGTGCTTCCGTTATCATTTGAAACCTTGACTTCAATTGTAGTTGATGATGGCTCATCTGCAGTCCATACCGCTCTAACCTTTCCTACATTTGTTCCTGTAGCTACCTTTTCGCTAGTCCAGTCGCCACTTGGTGAATATGATGTAGCATACTCCAGATTTACCCACCATGATACTGCGGAAGAACCTATCAATTGCATTTTCCAAACTAATTCTTTTCCGGGGTGCATGAAGTGAATTGTTTGGTTATTCTCAACTGCTTCCCAATGCGTCCCATTGTCTGCACTGACCCAATAATCAACACGATCTCCTTGAGTCCGAGCAGACCAATGATTTCTGACATTAACAGCGAGAACGTCTTCGTCAGAAGTGATTTTTTCTCCAATCCAAGTTGTTGTTCCTGGCGCTGGGTTAGTTGGATAGGCAATTCCTGTGCCGAACTCTCTGTAGTACATTGTCTTGCTAGTCCAGGTTGTCGCACCTGTATCGACTGCAATAATTCTCTCCCCGTCGTAATACAACCCTAATCCACGAGTAGTGATGTCCCTAGTTCCAGGTTGCGGAACCAATGAAGTGGATGAACCAGATACCGCCCAAACACTCAGTTGGTCTGTATCAGCCCATGTCGAAGTACCTTTCATACATCTCATGTAGAACAGATTATTGTGAGCAGCAAGGCCATAAACATAGCTAGTAGAATTTCCACACTCTGCTGCATTAGACATGAATGAATATGTATCTTGCCCTCTTGTAAATTGTCCATTTTCTCCAAATTCATAGGACATAAGACTCCTTTGTTGCCCATGTGCGACCCATATTTTATCCGTAACCCTGTCATAGGAAATTCCATTGTAATCACCATATTGCCCGAGTGGACTTATATCGTACGAATCTAGACATTTCCAAGTCCAATCATCAGATACATCGATTGCTAAAATCCTAAGATAGTCAGAAGGTGTAGAACCATAGAAGTACCTGTATGTAGAGAAAATCCCGTAAAGTATCTCATCATCTGTTATTGTCCAATCTTTGAACCCATATCCTTTGTAATAGGTCGATGAAGGGTCCTGAGGGAGTGTGCACGAACCTTGTTGTAAGTCGACTGTTATGTCAGTAGATACATTATTTGGATGGAGTCTTTGAACTACTCGATCAAAATTTGTACCCGAGAATGTGGACATAAATAGCCAATCGTGATTCTTAAGGATAGCAGCCTGTCCTTGAGTGAACAGATTATTACTCGTTAGTCTAACTTGTTGACTGAAACGATTTTCTGTAGAGTTTGTTGTATGAGGTTGTCTAACTGCAAAACTACCGTTGTCTAACCAGGCCGTAGTGCCTGGAAGTTGATCATCATTCATTCCATGTGGATTATATTCAATGTTTGTATCTCCAAATCCTAAACTTAACTCGCTACTTCTAGCATCAGCATTGCTTGGGACTCCATCCATCCATTCATCATATGTATCTGTGGTAACCTGTGACCATCCGGTAGAAGATGCCCCCGAAAGAGTGACTTCAACATCTAAGACCTCTGCACCTTTAGGTATCGCAACCTTGGTAGTCTTATCTGCACCTCCTTGATACAGGGCGATGTTCTCTACACTACCGTCAGAAAATGTGTAAACATGTCGAGTCGAGGTGTTTGCGGACGCCTCACTGAGTACCATTTCAGAGAATGGACTCATAGGTGTAAGTATCAGAATGAAAAGCATAAATCCCAAAGCGAGACGAGAATTTGTTTTCTGCATTTAAGCACCCCTTAAGCATTGGAGGCGTGGCATGATTATTGAATTATACGGATAAAGGTCACTCGACATTCAAATCAATCTGTTATCATACCGCAATGGAGAAGAGTCACCTCTGAGTCCATCCTCTTCATCATCTTTAACTTCGAACCAATCAACAATCCAATCTCCGTCAGTATCCCAATTCAGTGGATCACTGCCTTCTGCGATATGGTCATCGTCCAAATCTAACAGATACCAACCAAATATTTTCTCACCATATTCAAGTGTCGGAGCTCTATTTGTATTTCCTTGATAATAGATATCCCATAGGTCGGTTAAATCACCTGAACTCAATGTTTCATCATTTGATGAATTAACATCTAGGAAATCAATATCTTTGTCGTCAATTATCAAAACATAACTATCGTCATTGATGTTTTTCTTTACCATTCCAAGGTAATTTGTTGCATCTTCATTTGGCTCTCCTAAACCTAACAGGTATGCTCTAAATTGCCACCATTCTGTAATCAAACTGCCATTCCATGTTTCACCAGAAAGTCTAACTGAATCTGGGGAATCCAAATTAGGATTAGTAATAGCAAAGAATTCCATGAAATTGGTATAAGCAGTATACTCACAAGTGGCTCCACTACAATCCCAATTACCATCCTGGTCTGGGTCTTGGTTAGCATCTAATGGGTCTCTAGGGTCGAAGGTTGCCCACGTAAGCCCCAATACTGGTCTTGATAGGTTATCGCCGTTAATCGATAATGGTCTACATGAGGTCGTATCAGATGTACATTGTACTCCAGTAGCTGGATCTATCCATTGAACCTCAACGTAGCGTTGTGAAGAGAAATTATCATTGGATTCATTCCAACCTTTTTCATATTCATACCAATCTGGCAGCATGTCACCATCCGAATCGTTATCCATTGGATTCGATCCATACTTGAATACCTCTCTGCCATCAGAGAGATTGTAATCTCTATCATGGGATTGGACAATTCCTCCAGTTACAACCGTATTGTAGGTGATAGCATCTGAATCAGAGTCGTTTGAATCTGGTCTTGTACCATTTAGATATTCCATAATATTCGTAAATGGTAGATCGCCAATTCCATTTTGAATAATTACTCCTGAAGGTGTGAATTGTCGTTCATTCCAAGTCCCTTGTTCTGCAGGAATATCGAAACTTATTCGATCATACCATCCATCGCTATCTGGATCATAATTTACATCAAACGGATTTACTGGATTAGTTGACCAGTGGTTTTGCGTTGTTGGGTCAGGGAGTCCATAAACAGCGTAACAGAATTCCCATCCATCATCGATTCCGTCTAAGTCAGAATCTGTATTTGTTGGGTCACTTATTCCGAACAGGGTTCTGTTGAAAGTTTCAGAATCAGCATCGTTTATCAATTCCATTCTAGCCAAAGACAGAGAGTCTTTGTTTCTGAATGTATTAAAAATTGCTCTTCTAGCTTCCAACTCAGTACTTCCTTCTTCGACATATGCATCTATAGCATCATCGCCGAAACCAATCAACCCTGAGCCTGTTGAAAGACGTTGACTGTACTTTCCGTAAACCCTAGATTCATATTCTCTTTTATTGGTAAATTGTTCGTCAAGTGAAATGTTGCCATCTCTGTTACAGTCTACAGAATCTTGGTCACTGTCCAGCCACTGATCAGAATCGATTAGTGGATTCATCGACCACCTATTATTTTCTAAATCCCAACTGGTGAACCAATATTCAAACCCGTCAATCATCCCATCGTTATCTGTGTCTGACAGTGTTGGGTCGGTTATTCCCATTATTGTGGCAATAAAGGTATTAGGAATCCCAGTAGATTGCCATTCAGAGAAATCTGCAAGGTGTCTTTTACCCCTTTGACCTTTTTCTAAAATTATTGTATAAACTCTCTGTGCTTTTTGTGTTGGGTCGTTTAAGTCTCCATCAATGTGCATTAATGGTGAATCAAGAGGATGGTTTCCACCATTTTGTGGATTCGTTGTAAGCAGAGAAAATTCTTGTGCATCTGTAAGAGCATCTTCATCAGAATCAAATGAACCATCACCTGAGACCAATGGGTTCAGAGTCCATACTTGAGCAGAGTCGTTCCAGGTGGTGAACATCAATTCAAGTCCATCAATGAATCCATCCCCATCAGTGTCAGGATTGTTTGGATCTGTTGTCAATCCGGAGACATTAATCTGATCTTGTGATATAAATGAACCAAATGATTCGGAATTTGTTATCCCGGGCCATTGCTGAATAG
>MDTG01055097.1_pt1 | contig 10217 bp, 9 predicted proteins | sample 811421 | NCBI WGS metagenome assembly MDTG01 (sample SAMN05326645, study PRJNA326480) | marine metagenome | isolation source: seawater | place: Pacific Ocean: South East | collected 2011 | reverse complement strand
TCTTAAATTTTTCTGTATATTTACAGCTTTATCAATATAAAAATCAAGTATCTTCCTCTGATTTGAAGAGTCATCTGCCCTGTCAATACTGGTGGAGAAGACATATTCAAAAATGTTTTCACTACTTGTTTTCCCTTCTTTATTTAAATATATTTGTTCAGCACCCGCTGCATCTAGTAAACTATCAATTGACTTGAATTTATAACCCTCATAGTCCTCATAGAATAAGAATCCAGATGTCCCATCAACCTTTCCTTTCTTCACTGGTTGTGCTTTTGGCGATAACCAAGTACAAACATAAAATGGTTTTCGATTATTACCCATGAATGTATAGGAATTGGATGTAGGATCTACTTTTATTCTATTTTTCTTTATAGCAAGTCCCTTCTCATCCATTAATATGTCTTCAATATGAGATTTGATTGTTGCTCTGGGAAAATATTTCACACATCTAGAACCTTCATTTCTCAGATTACCCATAGTACTAAGAACTAAAGTATATGTAGCTTGACTTTCTGTTCTATTGATATCTTCAATACCAGTGACAAATAAGGGATTACCATTGAGATCACCAAAATCTAAAGTATCTGTCTCAGTTATGCCCACCTGTAGATCTACCCTCTCATATCCTCTTACACCTTTGGTTCCTTCACCCTCAAGTTTAGAAAGAACATTATTAGTTTCAGATATTTTTACATATACAGTTATGGCTGGAGATAGAATGTCCTCAAAGTAATCAACGTGAACTACACTTTCATTTGCAGCAAAGTCATGAGAGCCTGATTTTTCGAGATCATCAAAGTTAACAGATCCAGCACTATCTGCTGGCGTAATGATACATTTTTTTATATCTACTTTATTGAGAGATGACATTATGAGGCACCTAGAGCGTGAATTTGATGAAGTTGAACCACAGCTAATTTATCAAAGATTGGTACATATTGTATTTGGCCAGGTATCTTTCTAGCTGAAGGAGGTATGGATGTCCCTCCTGTTGCGGTGGATGATGCATCATTATTCATAACAACAAAAGTGACACCTCCTCCACCATCACCAAACATTTCTTCATTATAGTCCTCCACTGAGGCCAATTCTTCTATAACATTGAATCCAGTTTTAAGTTCTAATTTACTGATCTCTTCTGGGGTTGCTTCACCTTTTTTAATTTTATCAATTAGAGATTTGTTCTCCTTCATGACTCTCTTTAACTTATTGGCATAGTTGGGATCTGTTGCAAAGGTCTCTGCTTGTAATTTTTCCGCTACCTGTCCAGAGTTTTCAGATCCTGTTTCTACACCAGTATATCCCTTAAAATCTTTATACCATAATTTTACGAGATAGTCAATTGAATCTTGGGCACTATCGAAGTTGATAAACTTAGCCTTCTCTTGAATTTTCTTTCCATCTACCTCATATTCATCAACTACTTTCTCAGTATAGTCCATTCCCTCTACTGCCTTCAAGTTAAAGAAATTGTTTTTTCCAATATTATCTTTTCCTGATGTGGTTTCTAGTTGATACTGTGCAACAACTGTTTCTGGAAACTTAGCACCAGCCTTTACAGCCATCTCATATATTATCTTTTTCCTTTCCTCTAGAGGAAGATCTTGATTATATACAGGTTCTTTTTTTACAGGTTTTCCCATTACATCCTCTTGTGGTTTTACCTCATTATTTTTTAGAATAGTTTTATTTTTTATGGTAGTGTTGTCATGTAGAAATACCTCTTTTACATTTGATAAAGTTTGCATTTGATTACTCATATCAGCTGCAGCAGCTGGTTGTATTCCTGTAAAAAAGTTAAACAATTTACCTATTGCCTTTTTACCTGTATTGAGAGCTCCCTTGACCACATCCTTGGCAAGTCCACTGAATACCTGACCTTTAGATAGTTTTGCAAACCGATCAACTAATTCTTTAAATCTTTGTTCATTGGTTTTCTCTACTTTCTGTTTCTCTACCTCTTCTTTTTTCTCCTCCTGTGCCTGTTCCTCACCCTTTTGTTGAATTGGTTCTTGATCTTTTTGAGGATCAGGTTGTGCTGGATCTTCTTGATCTTTTTCGGGTTCTTTTATCTTATCAACATCACTACGCTTTTGTAAAGCCACCTTTTCATCTTTCTTAACAGCACTCTTAACATTCTCCAATCCTTCACTTCTTTGTTCATCTTCCTTCTTTAATTGATCTTTCATCAATTGTTCGTCACCACCAAATCTCTCCTTCAAATCTGTCTCAGGATCTACTTCATTTGTTTTCGATCCCCTTGAAAGGAGGAAAGGTAACATAAAAACACTACCAGATAATAACATATCTGACATAAAACTGTTGTTTGGATCTTTACTACCTTTACCTCTATCCTTAACAAATTTCTCTGCTTTATCAACTTTAGAATCTGATGGAGGATCATTTTTAGTCATGATTCTATCCAAGAAACCTGTAAATCTCTGTACTTTAGAGTTAGACTGATCTACAGACTTCTGAGCCTTCTGTTGAACTATTAAATTTGATACAGATGTGTTTCTAACCATTATATTCCATTGTTAGCGTCTATGATATTCAATACTGCATAGGTACTAGGAATATGCATGTTTTTAGTATCAACCGCACCGAGTATTGGAATTTGTTTACCAGCCTCATTCATCTGTAGTACATTTCCTTTTGGTTTTGTTTGTGGTTCTCTGCCTGCCCCTCCTAGGTCTAAAGGCACAACCATTGGTTGACCGCCGTTATTATTTTTAGCAGTTTGGGAAACATCAGTAGCCGTTGACTGTCTTTGATTTAATTGAGTAAGATCCTGATTTACCTTAGAAGTAGTTACCTCTGATGGTACATTTAGTTGAAGTTGTTGTAAATCATCTACACTTTCTAGTTCTCCTGACTTTACAGGGCCACCCAATATAGCGTTTACTCCAGTATCAAGTATTTTTTTAGCAAATTTTGCTGCTGGTAAGTTAAGAGTAAACTCAGTTGCCTGATCCTTTATACTCATTACTCTAGAGACAATATCCTTACCTGTTAAACCTCTGTCACCACCAAGTCCTACATTACCTTTTTCTCCCTTGTCTCCTTTCAATCCTTTTCTAACAAGGCCAAAAATATTCTGTACTACATTTTGCACAGGACTTCTACCCTCTCCATCAAAGTCAGTGGTTCCCATAGTAAGTTGATCTGTAATTCCTTGTCCCATATCTTGAAACTTAGTATCACCTCTCTTATCAAAGTCAAATATACCACCTGTGAAAGTATCTGCTACACCAGTAATAGCTCTCAATAATCCTTTAGGTTTCTGTTCCTCGGTGATATCTTCTTTTACTGTGGTTGGTTTTCTCGTAACTATAAATTTCCCATCATCAGTTATTTCGATTGTGGCATTCTCTTCACCACCACCCATCGGAGTTTCTAATGATTTAGCAGAGGTCTCCTTTTTCCCTTTACCTTCTGGTGGTTGTACTTCATCTTTAGGTTTTTGTTTTTTCTCAAGGAAAGTCATGATACCTTCAAGTTTCTCAAGAGATGAGGCAAAAAACTTAGATGCCTTTGTTTTTACCTTGTCTTTGATCTCTTTTCCTTTTCTTTTAAAGAAATTACCGACTGCCTTTGCACCTGATATTATCTTACTACCAACAAACTTTGCACCAGCAGCAACACCAGCCGCAGCCAAACCTGTCAAAACAAAAGGTGTAGCAATAGCAGCGACACCAGCCGCAGCGATAACTTTTATTATATTACCTACAGTTCTCATAAATCCACCGCCACCTTTACCACTGGCTAAATTGGATACAAAATCTACAGCCAATTTACTTGCTCTTTCTAGGAAGGGTAACTGACTCTTTGACATTTTATCAAGAGCAGAACCAAATCTATCTAACTCCCCAAGTCCACCAGAAAATATTTTATTGAATAAAGAATTGGGATCAGTTACTTTTTCTGTATCCTCTCTTACCTCTTGTTTTAAGTTTGGAAGTATATTATTCGCTACATTTTTTACAATCTTACTGATCTTCGATCCAGTAGGTATCTTAGTATCCTTTGTCAGTGGTCTTATCTTTTCATCTACACCTTTAAATAATCCTTTACCTTTTACATTAGATACAACACCCTTTTTACCAGTTGGTTTTACCTTAATCCTCTTCCCTGCCTTGGGTAATAAACTAGTGGTTCTTTTAAATTTACTAACTTTATTCGCACCACCAACTGCCGTACCAGTACGTTTGAGAAATTTAGATGTTATTATCCCTTTAGCCATTGTTTGCTTGTGCTTCTTTAGCTCTTTGTTTTAGTTGTTCTTCTTCAATATGTAATTTAAGTAAACCAACATAGACATCTCTTTCCCAAGGAGGCATATTCTCAATTTCTGATAAAGAATATTTATGGTATTGTATGAGAGCAAAATTGATTCGGAAGTATGTCTCAAGATCTACATGAGACATACTTAAGCGAAAAAATCCGATAGCCCCTCTAATACTATAGTATTTTCTTTGTCAGTTTTGGGATTTAAAACTTTAATCGTATGTTGTAATTTAGGCATAGTTTCAAAAAATTTCTCAATCTTTTGAAAATGTTCAGATGTCAAGGATTCGACCCATTCTTTCAATTCCTTTTTAGTACATTCAGATGCTGAAAACATCTCTTTATCATTATATACCATATCAATAGAAGATGCTACTATCTCAAATGACTTTTCAACGGCATCATCATCTTTTTGATTGAAATTAGTTTCTATAAACTGATTCAATGAAGGATATTTCATTTTAACAGTGTAACCATCTGCCAATTCAACATCAACTGAATGGTCTTTAGATTTAACAACTTCAATATCATCAATGTTAACACTCACAGGAACTTCTGTAACTCCATCGTCGCCACAGGTAACAACAAGTTCGATAGTTTCACCAACAGACTTGGCACGAATATTCAAAAACAAATATTCTATGTCAAAACTTGGTAGAGAATCAATCTTTACACCTCTTGTTAAAACACATTCTTTGAGAACTTGTTTAACAGCATTAGAAATTTCTTTTTGATTTCCTGCTTCAAGTGAGAGTATGAGAACTTTTTCTTCTCTTACTAGAAATGGTCGGTACTTTACGGTCTTTCCAGTTGAAGGCAATTTCAATTCATACTGAGCCGTAGTAATTTTTGGTAAAGGCATGATAAGTAATTATTCGTTATTATTTAGATGGGTTTTAGGAACTCAAAGTTGGGGGAGTTATTCCTAGTGGACTTGTAGCTTCAATGTTATCTTCAGTTGACTGTACTATGAAATATCTATCGTAAGAGAAATCAACCGTGACTTTTAAAACTTGACCAGCGCCATAACTCAACTGTATATCTTGTATTGATATTGGAAATGCATTTACAAAGTTGTAACTTATCACATTCGGTTGATAACTTTCTTTACGATATGAGGGCCCTGAGAATTGAGAATTATCATAGTCTCTTCCCTGAGAATCTACATTACTATCCCTAAATTGTCTACCAGTTTTACCGAAGTTTACATCTCTTTCAAATTTAGTAATTTGAATGTCTCTTTTATATTGATTTGGATATCTAAATCTATAAAACGCATTTCTGTCATCTGAGCTAGGATATCCACCCATTTCGGATTGTGCTGCGGTTGTTCCCTCCTCACCTGTGAAAAGCGGATTCATATAATTCATCCACTCTTGAAACAATCTAAGAGTTTTATAATCATGTGTCACATAAAATGAGATAGCAATATCAGTGTATGCCCTTTGTGTAGCAAATCTCTCTCTTATACCCTGTCTACTACCAACTTCCTGTACAACTTGCATATTTGTGCCTGGCAATGCGGCCTCACTTGCAAGTAGTTCAAATCTTCTTTGTTTATAAGCACCATCAAAACATCCAGCACTTGTTAACCATTCATTTAAGCTTGCAGCCACCTTTCTATCTTGTGACTCTTGTTGAATTTGATCTGATGTCTGTGAACTATCCGAACCTTGAGGCCTTACTATAGATGGATTTTGTGGAGCAAGTTCCATCGAAACTTTGAAATAATTAGATAGAGATGGAGCTCCTAATGCCGTTTCAAAATTTAAAAGGGATTGAGGATCTTGTAGATCAAATGTCCCCACATCAGTGCCCGCAAGCAATGGCCCTACTTTTTGAAAATATTTCTTAATTGAACCTATCGGTGTAACCATCTAAATAAAGTTATGACTTACCATACTATGTATATGGCTTATAAAGGAAAATTTAAACCAAAATATACTAAAAAGTACAAAGGCGATCCTACTCAGATCATTTATCGTTCCTTGTGGGAGAAAAAGTTCATGGAATACTGTGATCTGACAGAGAATATAAGTCAATGGCAGTCAGAAGAATTTTGGATACCGTATAAAAATCCTTTAGATAGAAAAATGCACAGATACTTTCCAGACTTTTTTATCAAGTATCAAGATTCAAATGGAAAGAAAAGATCTGTGGTGATTGAGGTAAAACCAAAAAAACAATGCAAAGCTCCACCTAGAAATCCCAAAAGGAGAAGTAAGGCATGGGCTCATGATGTTCAAGCATGGGTCATAAATGAGGCAAAGTGGAAAGCAGCAGAACAATACTGTGCTGATAGAAAGTATGAGTTTAAAATTATGACAGAAGACGATTTAGGCATTTCACATGATCGTAGAAGATATTAAAGAACAAACTGGGGGTCTCAAAAAAAGTGGTGCATGGTATGCTAATGCACTGGAAGTCGCTCTGTCTGATTTGCAAAAAGAGGATTCCGATACAATAGACACTGGTGGTATTACACTGGGATCTTTATTCTTTTTCTCGTATAGTGTTGCATATCCAGAAAAGTATCCTTTCTGGGACGTTCAACCGTTAGCAGTCGCCCTAAGATTTGATGGAGATGGGTTCCTAGGATGCAATTTACACTATATCAATCCAGATTACCGTGATGCAGTTGCAGAAAGCTTACTAAATAGCGGTGGCGGGTCTGTAGTACCCAAAAATAGTATACACAAATACCTATTTTCTGGAATGGGTACTCTATATAAAGTACCTAAGACTGAAGATTGGGGCGGCATTTCATTACTTCCTACCGAAAGATTCATCAGTAAGTCTGGAAGAGCATACCCTAAGAACAGAGCGTTTAACTGGAGAAAATAATGACACAAGCAGAACCATTAACAAATTCTGGAGCTGGAGATGAGATAAATCCAATTAAATATGAAGTAATTCAGAATATAGACAGGAGTACATTTGGCCTAGGTAATGTGCTACGGTCTGATACTGGGGTTGTGCAGAGTTATCGTTTATTCTACGATTCCAAAAGTGGAAACGCACAAGTTTTACCTGTAGATAGAAACGGACAGGTTGTTCCAAATTCAGCACCAATTTATCAAAACAATGTATGGGATCTAACTCAATTAAAAAGTGATGACCCAAACAAGGAGTATTTTTTAACCAAAGAGGATAGAGATAGAATTGATGCTTCTATTAAGAAAGGAATTTTAGAACATATTTCTGCCACAGGTGTTGGAAAAGATAATACACCAAAATGGTTACTCGAAAATACGGTGCTAGAATTTTCAAGTGATGAGGTAAAAAATGCCCTTTTATTTGAAACCACTCTAGATAAAGATTTGCAGGGCCCTAGTTTTGAAGAGGTTTCATTCTATAGTAAAACTGGTGATAATTATTCACATAGTAAAAGTAATCAGGGACTGTTTAATATAAACAATGCTGCAGTATTGAGCAGTTATAATCCAAGCATATATGATACTAATACTGAGGCCAAGAGGTCATGGTTTGGAAACTTTGTGAGAGATTTTAAAGGTTTTGGAACATTTCATAATATAGGTGATTATGATACTGATAATGATGTATTGTTTAGAAAAGTTGTAAAGTATCCTATGGATATGAAGAATAATATGGATCATATGTTCATCCAATGTTATGGATATAATGCTCCATATGCAGATGCTTTGAATTCTCGTAATAGAAAGACTGCAATGAAAGATACTAACGTTGGATTTGGATTTCAGAGATCATCACCATTCAGAAAAAAATTAGGTGCTGGTATCAGACTACCAATGCCCAATAATATGATGGATGGAAACCCAAGAATGTGGGATGATGGCGAAATGAACGCTGGGTCTGGAACAGCAATTCAACAAACATCTACAAACCCCTTAAAAGCTACACTATTTTTTGATAATTTTCTTATGGGTGGTATCACTAGGAGAGCTGGACAAACAAGAGAGAGGATGCAAAGAGAAACAGGTAGAGCGGGTATGATGGCGAATATGGTGAGTCAGTTGTCAAGTAATATGGGATATGATATTCCACCAGAAACAATTCTTTCTAGGACTGTGGGAGTTGTTGCAAACTCAAACACAGAACTTCTATTTACTGGTGTGGCTCTAAGATCTTTTGAGTTTCAATGGCAAATGAGTCCTAGAGATGAATTAGAGGCCGCAAATGTAAGAATGATTATTCGTGCCTTCAAACAGTGGTCTGCTCCTAGGAAACTTAAAAAAATGGAAAGTGGTTCGGAGAATAATGGTAGAGCTGGAGGGCCATCATATTTCTTAGGTACACCTAATATATTCAGACTTAGGTACTTAACTAGGGACAAAAAAGATATTATGGGAGTAAATAAATTTAAACCATGTGCTCTGACAGACATCAGTGTCAACTATGCTCCAGAAGGACAGTGGATGGCATATGATAATGGGATGCCAGTTTCTGTAGTAATGACACTCAGATTTAATGAACTTGAACCTATATACAATACAGATTACTCATCAGATGTCGCTAGTGGAAGGGAATATGATAGTGATGATCCAAACTCTCTTGGAGATTTATTCCCTATTAGTTTCATCAGACAAGACGACCCTAATAGTGCGGAGATAGGATACTAATGGCCTCATATTTTTCTTACTTCCCAGATATAGATTACGTTTCTAGAACTACAGACAGAAGTTCTAGCAGTGAAACTATTAGGGTAAAAAACATATTCAAAAGACCAAAACTTCGTGATGATTTTGCGAGTGTTGCCACTGCGTTTAGTGACTATATGATTATTGGAGATGAAAGACCAGATCAAACAGCAGAGGCAGTATATGGAGATCCTCGTTATGACTGGGTTGTTCTAACAACAAATAACATTATCAACTATCATGAACAATGGCCTTTAAATGCTGTTGATTTTCAAAATTATATTCTTGAAAAATATGGTAGTGAAAGTGCATTAACCGAGATTCATCATTATAATACTGAGTTATTCATGGATCAGAAAGCCAGATTAGTAGTTCCAGAAGGTCTTAAAGTAGATTCCAATTTCGATTGTAGTTATTTGGATGACACTCTTCAAGCAGAAATTAGCTTTGCTGGAGAAACTCTTAATGCAACATCAACAGTAGATAATGTAGGAACAGTTAAAGATGCGAATGGCGATGAGGTACTAAGTAGTAATGTATTTTCAGTTTCTAACTATCAATATGAAGTTAATGAAAATGATGCAAAAAGAAGAATACGAATTCTAAAAGAGGATTACTTAGATCTGTATCTAAGTGATATGAGAAAAATTATGAAATACCGACCTTCAAGCGACTTTGTTAGCAAAGGATTGAAGAAAGTATACAACCCAAGACTTAGTGGGGCATAAAAAAAGGGGTCTTACGACCCCTTTCTTATTAGCAAACTACTTCAACTATGCAGTATGCTTACTCTTCAGCGAGTTTTTGAAAATAACTCAGTGCGTCATCTTCATCTTCCGTGGTTTCCGTTGCAGCAGCAGATAAATTAGATATCTGATCTAGTTCTGCTTGTGACGGACGTTTTCCTTCACTTAGATCTTCTAAGTCCTCAGTGTCAACTTGAGGCGTAACAACTGTCTTTCTAGCAAGAACAGAGTCCAAACGTGCTTTAAGTTCTTCATAACTCTTGAACTGATCAGGAGCTGTGAACTCAGTAAGATCATAGATTTTATCATAGATCTTTTCTAATTCAGCATCATCATCTAAAAGTGTTTCCACTTTACCAAACTCTGAACTATCATAGTTCCAGAATCCAGCTACCTGTTTGATTTTCAATTTGAAGTTTGCACCTTTCCAGAAATCAAAAGGATTGATTGGTTCTTCATCTTCAAACTCAGGTTGCATAGAAGCAGTGATCTTATCAAAGATCTTTTTACCAAACTTGTATAGTTTGACTTGTCCTTCGTTCTCAGGATTACTTGAATCTTT
>MDTG01052752.1_pt1 | contig 10217 bp, 4 predicted proteins | sample 811421 | NCBI WGS metagenome assembly MDTG01 (sample SAMN05326645, study PRJNA326480) | marine metagenome | isolation source: seawater | place: Pacific Ocean: South East | collected 2011 | reverse complement strand
CTAGGAAGGCCCTTCCTAGGAACTTCTAGTAGATGGCAAGTTTTCCTTGGTTTATTATGGAAACAGAGAGAACGTGATGATAGGAATAACTGAATAACTGAATTTCGTATTCGTATGAATGAGCATGATACAACGCTCCACAGAATAACTCGTCGGCGCAAGATGCACTCATGAGTTCGAGTACCTGGTAGCACAACATGTCAAATGTTCCGACATCTTGCAAGGCTTTGGCACATGGACGCGATGTCAAGGAAATTCCCTAGAAAATGAAGAAAAATAAATTTAAAGCATCCTCGCGTCCGCCACCGTTATCCTCGTCTTCTTCGTCTTCGTCGTCGTCATCGTCCTCCCTCTCAGATTCTTCTCCTCCACTTTCCTCGTTATCGAATAAATGCTCCTCTTCCTCGTCTTCCTCCTCCGCGTCCATTTTACTATTATTATTATCGTCTTCATCGTCGTCAGAAAGTAAAAGATCTTCCTGCATTTCATCTTCGTCGTCTGAATCGTGCTCGTGTTGCGCACCATTCTCATCGTCTTCATCATCGTCTTCGAAAACCGAAGCTTTGATGCCAAGAGAAACTTTATTCGTCTCGTAATCTACTTTTATGATTTTTGTGCGCACCCGCTCTCCAGCTCGGACGTGGTTGGCCAGATCATCCTTCACGTGCATATCAGCAAACATTGAAATGTGACATAAACCAGACAGACCAGACCCGTCTAAAGTGACAAACACGCCGTACGATTGCACGCTGCGTACAGTTCCCATGACCACATCACCAACTTTCAACGATGCGAGTGCTTCTTTGTTTGGCGTTTTAGAATCGGATTGTGAAGTGCGCAGTGACATCTCGACTCGATTTGTTTTTGCATCCGCAGAAACGATGCGGCCGCGAACCAATCGTCCAGTTGGGAATTCAACCGATGGTTTTTCGACAAAGCCATCTGCAAGATTGGTGAGCTTTATCAGCGCGTCTAAATTACGCGAAAGCGCAACGAAGCATCCAGCTTTGCCGACGGATTTGACGTATCCAGAAACTTCATTTCCTACTTCAAGACTCTTGGCATCATAAATCTCGGGATTAGCCACCTTCTTATTTCCTTCAGATTTTCTCAATAAAGACGGTCGCATTGAAAGATCGACTTCTCCATTCGATGTCATAGAAACTACGCAAACTTCTACCACATCTCCAACCTTCATTTCAGAGAACGGGTTTTCTTCAAACGCGTCGGAAACGTCAGTCAAAAAAACCCGTCCCATGACGTGTGCGCCAAGCTTCACCATCATCGAAGTGCCTTTGTTAAAGCGCAAAACGACACCAAAGAGTTTCGCGCCGACGCTGATAGACTTTTGATCCCGAAAAGAAACATCGACGTGCTTCTTAGAAACGTTGACGTTGACGATTGTTGCTTTGATCCTTTCCCCCTTTGAAAATCTCTGCTCAAGTGGTTTTTTAAGCTCTTTGATTGAGCTCGCAGTCTCAATCAAAGGAACAAAAGCACTTATTTCTGGTCGAATGCTCACTTTAACGCCGTCTGGCAACACCGAGATGACGTACGCATTAATAGATTGACCAGCTTCAAGCGTTTGTAGAGTTGGTCTTTTCAATGATATTTTGTCAGCAAAGTCATCCCTGTTCTTTGCGTTCTCGTTAACATTTTCATCGTCGTTGTCGTCGTCATCGTCAATGCCTGCACTACTCGTAAGAGTGAGGTCCAATAGCCCCCCTCGATCGCCTGCCATACCAAGAACAACAACATTTACAGTCAAACCAAGCGATAGGTCTTTCAGCGGAAACTTTGATTTCGCGAAAGCGCGAGTCTCAGTAATATGAATGCGTCCTTTTCTACTGTTTGGAAGCGACACAAGTGCTTGAAGAGGCTGAAGCTCCGAAACAACGCCTCGTAATTTAGTCCCAGCCTTTGGACCACGATTCGCTTTATCTTGATCCACATAAGGAACGGTAAGTAAAAGTCGGTTGCTGTAAAACTCGCCAACTTTAACGTCGTTTGAAGATGAGGAAGGAAGTTGTGCGATGACAACATTCACTCTCTGATTAACCTCAAATCGTTCTGAAGCGTCGTTCAAACGCACGTTGCAGTAGTGAACGGGAGCATATCCGATCGCGTCAGAATACTTTGGTAGAGATAAAATGACGTATTGAGCTTTAATTAGCTCTACGATTGCTTCGGTCGCTTCACCTACTTTCAATTTTTTTTGCGCCGTAGAGGCAGATTTTACCTTCTTTTTCTTTTTCTTCGATGATTTCGTATTGTTCATCACGTTCACTTTACCGATATCAATAACACCCTCGCGTCTGGAAACGTCTAAAACCTTTCCCAATAAACGAGTCTCAGTGGTAAAATCTTCTATTTCTACGCTCTCAGGCACTTGGTGCGGAGAAACCAACCCGACCGCATTCTCGTCTTCATCAATATCGATCAAAATTCCATAATCCTTCGTTTCGTTAATCGAGCCTTCGATATCACATCCAGGTTCGAACATACGTACTGTTTCTTCAGATAACAAAGTCTCTGCCTCCTTAGGATTTTGAGCCATCTTTGAATCTAAAAACTCGAGATCCGTGAAGAATGAACGAATCAAAGGAGCATCCGATAAAGGTTGTGCCGTTGTTTGCAACCGAAGCGAAAGCGAAAGCCGCGGCGGGGTGCACTCAATGTCCACCGAAAGAACCATAGCTTGTACAGTTTGGCCGACAAAGAACGAATCCGTGGCGCTGCATCCATCGGGAATTTGCGAAGGAGGCGCTAACCCAGTGAGCGATCCTAAAAATCGCACGAATACGCCCGTCGATGATGTCGAGGCGACGTATCCTGGATATATCTTTCCAGCCTTTACCTTATCTGCTTTACATGGTAGAGATGAACTTGTTACTGCCTCTATGATCGACATTTTCCGACTCATGACTACTCTTTTTGACTTTCGTTCAAGAATCACCAAAGGACCACTTAAAACTTCTCCGATTTTCAAAGTTGACGCCATGCTCAGAGCTGTGACGGGATTATCTGATAGATGCTGAAATGCGACGAGTCCTTGAAACGTTCCTTCTTCTGTGCTCGCAGCAACTTCAATAATGCTCGAGCCTTGGACTATTTTCGTAATTGTCGCAGATGTAACAACTTCACCGATTGGTACTGCGTCTGTTGATAAAGAGATAGCAGTAGTACCAGCCGCTCCCGCTCCTGCGGCAGCACCATCCTCTTCATCGCTGCTGCCTAGCGAAAGTCTTAGTTTGTTTTCTCCTCGATCTGCAGACACGATTGTCACTCGAACAACTTGACCCACCGCGTAGGCGTCAGCAATACTCTGGCCCTTAGCTAACCCAAGATCTTGTGATCCTGCTAATCCCTTTAAGTTTCCATAAAGTGTGACGAACACGCCGTAATTTACAATGCCTGAAATTATGCCGTGTGTAGTTCTTCCAGGGATTGCATCCTCGATCGTTTTCAACACCGGCAATTCCGACTTTATCAGCGCACGCTTGTGCGTTACGATAGCTCTGTGTCTCGCTTGGTCAACGCTGATAACTCGAAACTTCAAGATTGCGCCAGGAGTTACTTTGGATGATGTCGTTCGTCCGACGATGTCGGATACATGGAACGGCGGACAAAGTGCTTTGACGCCTTCAGCGAGTTTTACGATGGCTCCAAAATGTTCCGTCGCTAAGACTTCCCCCTTGACAATCATCCCAGGGACTAGCTCTTCCAAACTAAAGAATGGCTGTTCCAAAACAGATCTCTTTAAACTGACGTTGGCGACGGCGTCTAACAATCGATGTCCAATCACTCGAACTTTTACTTGCTTTCCCACCTTATACTTCTTTTCTATTTTTTCTACGTGATCGTCGGAAAGGTGCGAAACATGCGCGTATCCAGCAATGCTTCCTTTCTTCCCGCCTTTGCTGATTTGAAGGGATACTCCGACGTTCGGATCTACACGGTGTATCACGGCGTTTTCGAAGATTGACCCGGTTGATGGAAGGATGCTCGCCGATGACTGCGCCTCGAGCAAGTGCGGTTGGAGAGATAAACCGACGCGTTTATTTTGAGCATCTACGAAAATCACGCGTGAGCGTACCTTCTGTCCCTCTTTAAAAGATGAAGTATCTTCGGCTGCGATGTGAAAGCAGTCAATTGTTCCCGAAAAATACGTCAGAAAAGATACAGAAATACCATCATCGAGAACAGACTTCACGCGCGCTTTTACCAACATGCCGGGAAGAATCGTGGATATCAATGTCGACTTATTTTCCAGCGTGATTGCGCTCGCGCATCGTTTCGTATCTGCACTGACTTTATACACGTGAATCCCGCTAAGTTTGCTTCCTCCTCCGTTCTTCTTCTTCTTGTTGTTGTCATCCTTCTTTGCTTTTGGCGTCGACGTAATAACAACTTCCACAAGCTGACCGGGGAGAAGCGACTCGTGCTCTTCCCCTAGGCTATCACGTGGTAAAAATCCAGAACAATCATCGATACCGAATGCTACGATGTATCCGTGATCTTCGACGGAAGTGACTACCGCTGGCACAGCTGCACCTTCAGATAAGCACCCTTTATCCAATCCGGTGCACACTTGCGAGAGACGCAGTGTCAACTCGATCCGTTTACCGCCAGTTTTCCCATCGTCGAGGTTTACAACTGCACATCGCACCATTTGCCCGACGCGAAATAGAGATTCTAAACCAATCTTTCCTTTTCTGCCTCCATCTTTCTCTTCCTCTTCATCACCGCTACTTTCGTCACCGCTACTACTACTACTACTACTACCAGTACTACTACTGAATTCGTCTTCAGAAGAGGGATATGCGGACGTCTTCCTTTCGCTTCTCTGGCCTCTGCCCTTAGTGTGGACATAAAATACATCTGATGCTTCTAATTTCGATACCGTCCCTTTCAATCCGTTCTGTAATGAGACGATTAACCCTTTGTTCGAAACGTGCGAAACAATTCCGAGCAGCTTGACGCCTTTGCGTAATGTCTTCCATTTCAACGCTTCGATGTATTTACCACTTCCTCCTTTACCTCCGGTTTTTCTACCTTTCAAGCTCGAAGAAGAACCTTTAATCGCGGCGAATCGCTCCGTCGTAGTGGTTGTTTTCGTTCGTGAGGCGCGATGAGACCGCTCGTTTTCTTCTTGTTCTTGTTCTTGTTCTCCTTCGGCAAAGTTCCCGCGAGGAAATGCTTCCTCTTCGTCGTCATTGTTCTCCGCGTCCTCGAGTGCTCCTCTTCCGCGCTTCATTGCTTTAACGAATAAGTCTTCCTGTCGCGCGCTTTTTATGTTTCTCTTAGTGTGTGCGTATGCTTCGTTCTTCTTTCTTCGTAAACACACGACACGCAACAAATGGAGAGAGCGTTGAGCCGCCAAAAAAGTACACACCTGAGTGCTGAGCGACCAAAGAAAGAGAGAAAAGAGAGAAAAGAGAGGAAAGAGAGAAAAGAGAGGAAAGAGAGGAAAGAGAGGAAAGAGAGGAAGGTGGCGGCTGTCTTTTTTGAGTGCATGACGATGCTTTTTTTTTCGCTTTTTCTTCTTCTTCTTCTTCTTCTTCTTCTTCCATTTTTTTCAAGAAGACGGCGGCAAAAGAAACGCGCAGGAGTAGAGTACCGCCACACACTCCCGATCTGCCTTGCTCTTTCCGACCATTTTTGGCGCGAACACGCGGGAGAGAACTAAACGAAGAAACTTAAAGAGCGCGAGAACATCCATCACCGCTCCAACAAACAAGAAATCTTCTCTTCTCTTCTCTTCAAAACAAACTCGTGCGTCGCCACATTTTTTATTTGTTGCTGCGCGCGCGCTTGTCAGAAACTTCGCGTTTAACTGTTGTTCAATACACACACACACACACACACAAGCGCACAGATACACACGCGGAGCGAATTGAATTATGGCGAAGAAGAAGAAGAAACCATCGAAATCGTCCAACCCCCGATTGAAGAAGTACAAGCATTTCGATGCCACCAAAGTCGACGGGGAAGCGAAAAACAAAAAAGCCGAAGACAACGCTTCAGTTTTCGATAGAAAAAGTTCAAAGCAAAAATTTGAGATTTTAGGACGGAAAATCAAAGGCAAAAGCGGTAACGTTTTGAAGGCGAGAAGGGAAGGATTCGAACGACGAGAGAGAACGTTGTTAGTGGAACACAAATTGAGCGGAAAAGCGAACGCTTTCGTGGATTTACGGTTCGGAGAGTTAGATAACAACTTGACGCAGGAGGAAAAGTCAATCGGGCGCTTGGCACGAGCGCGGTTGGGCCAATTAAGGAAAAAGCGAAAGAATACGTATTCACTCGAAGGAAACGAAAACGACAACGATGAAGATGGGGACAATGACAACAATAGTAATAACAAAAACTTGTTATCGTTGACCCATCTCGGAAAACCTTTGGATGATAGGAGAATAGCAAACGCAAAGTTCGATTCGGATTCTGACGATGAGGACGGCACGAGACAATTGATGAACGAAGAAATGACACGCAGGATGCATTTCGGCGGGGGTGATTTTGACGACGACAATGGACAGTATGACGACGATGATAACGGTGGGTTTCGGCGGAAAGGAAAGAAGAGCACAGTCGAGGGTGGCGATGACGATGAAGAAGGCGATAACGACGAAAATACAAATACAGAGAGAAGAAAAACAAAAAAGGAAGTCATGGACGAACTCATTGCGAAGAGTAAAATGTATAAAGCCGAGAAAGCGAAACAGCGAGACGATGACGAAGAACTCCTGGATAAACTTGACGAAGATTTTAAAGTCATCAGTCGAGGCGGTTTGTTACAAGGCGCATTGCGAAAAGCAGTCGGCCATTTGAAACCGACAAACAAAAATACCTCGTTGAACATTTTGGAATCAGGATTACCGAAAAACGACGACATAAAGAGTGATTACGATAAAATTACAAAATCGTTAGCTTTAGATGCGCGAGCGCACGCGGCAGAAACAGCAAAGACGTCAGAGCAAATGGAGGCAAGACAAAAACGACAGCTCGAGGAAGCTGAACGCGCTAGAGTGAAGCGCATGCGAGGAGATCTCTCGGACGACGACGAATACGACGAGACTAGAAACGGCGACGATGATGATGCACCATTAGGAGGGTACGCATTGAGGAGGCACAAAGCGCGCAAATTAGAAAAGGAAGAGGGGGAAGGAGGTGATCCTCGTTCGACAGCGAGAGCAGGTGGTGAAGATCTCGACGATGATTTTGCGTTCGATGAAGACGACGAAGACGATGAAGAGAATGAAGAAAGTTCAGACGAAAGTGACGAGGGCGAGGACGAAGACGATGAAGAGGATAGCGATGAAGACGACTTAGATGAAACTGGAAAGTTCCGCAAAGAAGCGAACAAGATGGATGAGAAATTAGAAAAAGGTAAAAATCGGTTAAGAGAGCTCGGCATTCTCAACGATGGCGTAGAAGTCAAGAAAAAAGTAGAAAAGGTTAACAAGAGTGATAAAGCCGCAGAAAGCGACGACGACAATGACAGAAAAGATTTTGACGAAGATGATGATATCGACGTCGATGATATCATGAATAGAGAAATTCTTCTCGACGATGGTGCAAAAGAAGGCAGCGACGACGACGACAACGCCAACCTCAAAAAATCAAAAGAGGTAAAAGAGAAGAAGGATGCCGAAGCTCGAGATGATCTAATCCGCGCTGAAGAAAGAATGGATGCAAGCTCGTCGGAAATCCCGTATACGTTTGAAGTACCGGAAACGTACGAAACATTCGAAACTCTCTTAACCAAGTACACTTCTGATGAAGTTTCGATTGTGCTTACTCGCATACGCGCATGGAATGCGCCGAGTTTAGCGACTGAAAATAGACGAAAAATTCAAACGCTTCTCGGACTTTTGCTTCAACGTTTTGAAACGTTATGTGGTAACGAGGAATTGCCAGTAGCAGATCTAAACGTGATCACGAAGCACATTTCTGAAATCGCAACGCAAGTTCCGTTTTATGCCGCGACCGCAGCGAAAGCGCGCATTGAAAAGATGGGCAAACGACTCCAAAAAGCTTTGCGATTGGGAGAAACTGGCTTACCACCGCCGAGGACGATATTACTTCTTGGATTATTTGCGGATATCTTTAGTTCTACGGATAAACAACACGCGGTTACCACGCCGGCATCTTTGTACATAGGGAACGTGCTCTCGCATTGCGCCGTTCGATCAACTGACGACGCGAATTATGCGGTGATTTTATGCGCTCTCGCGAGCGCGTACGTCGTTCCTGCCATGCGCATTTTTCCAGAGGCTCTCAATTTACTCACTGCTTTGATACACGCCTCAGGTGAGAGCGAGAAGTGCAAACAAACATGGAACGAAGGGTTGCCGACGCACCTTCAAGAGCAATGCGGCGGATCGTGGTTGCGGCCTTTGATGGTAGACGCAGGGGTCGGGAAAAAGTCCTCCTCAAAAACGATTGAAGTGCTCTCTCTGGCAAAGTTGTTGTCGAAACGACCTCGAAAAAAGTCAATAACGGCAGCAGATTCTAGCACCCAAGAACGCGTGGCAATGCTTCGATATGCGGTTTCGACCCTTGGAAATCTCATCAAACCCGTCCAGAAAGTATCATGCGCGCCTGAAATGTTGAAGAAAGTGCAAATCGCGCTGAACAGATTAATACGTTCGCTGAAAACATTCGGAAAAGAAAACGGCGCCGTTTACAACGACATTTTGAAAATGTGCGAAGCGATGCATGACGATATTGAGAAGAAGAAGAAAAGCAGCGTTCGCCTCTCGCTCGCCTGGCATACGAAGTCCGTTGAAGCTATTAAGCAGTTCAATCCAATGTATGAAGAAGATGGGTTTCAAAAAGGACGCGATTACGATCCGAATCGAGAGCGCGCAGAAAACAGAAAGCTCAAGAAAGAGTTGCGAAAGGAAGCAAGAGGAACCGTTCGCGAGCTTCGCAAAGACAACCAGTTTATGCATCACGCACGCGAACAAGAAAAGGCTGCTGAAGCCGAGGAAAGGGACGCAAAACACAAAGAAGTCTTATCCTTTCTTGAGAAGCAAGAAAGTGACTTTAAATCCGGCGGCCAAGGTGGTCTTATCGTTAAAAACAAACGAAGAGCCCAAGGTGCGTCAAAGAATGGGAATAGACGTAGATTTTAGTTGGAAAAATTCAGCGCATATTATTTGTACTTTACCTAATATTACATGTGCAGCGACTCAAATTACGATTCATTTCTCAACTCCAACATTATGCGCTCCATGTCATCTTTCGTTACCGTGTATCCAGCACCATTCTTCGCCGAAATTTCTCTTAACTTCTCCATTAACTTCCCTTTCATCTGCGCAAATCCCGTAGCTAATCTGAGTTGTTGGTCCATCGGCAATGTACCAAACGCCTTTTCGCTCGCGTCCGCTAAAGTATCTCCATCTCCAATATCCCCATCAATTTTCGTCTGATACTCGATCACGTCTTGCATAGTCAAATCCTCGTCCTCATCATCCTCTCCTTCACCATCTACGAAAAAAGTAGAATCCCCTTCCTTTCTCCAACAAAACTTCATACTCGGGTCGTTTACGTCACAGCACTGGTGTTCGGAAAGTAACACAATTTTAGCCGCTTCCGCAGGAAAATCTTCCGTTCGAGCGTCGTACATGACATCGCACACGTTCTTACTATTTGTGGTGGTATTATCTTCTCCTCGCTTCGTCACCGTCGCACCCCACCAGACAACCTCTTCCTTTATTCTTTTCGTCTCGTTCGATATATTTTCCTCGTCCGAAAGCGTATTTTCAATCACCCAACGGATTTCAACTCTGGAGCCTTCTTTCACGTTCGGCGCGATACCAATCGCATGTTCGTCTTTCTTTTCGTCCTTTCCTTCGCCATTTCGCGCGAGAATGTTACCGATTGAATTCTCAACGAGCGCGCGGATTATCTCTTGATTTTTGAATTCTTCGCTTTTCCAAAGAGTGTGTTGCCTTTTAATATTTGCATCGTTCATGTGTTGTTCTCGTTCAAGATGATCCGTAGGGGACGCAGGACGCTTCATGCCGACGACTGATATAGATGCAACGTTTGTATCTGTATTAATATCGGCCGCCATAACTCTTTCCAACCCACGCATATGGTGGGAATGAAAAAATTTATACGAAATCGGGCAAAACGTCGAGTGCGCTTCGGAGAAGCGAGAGTGTACAGTTTTTTTTGCGCCGTTTTTTCAAACTTTAGAATTTACTTTT
>MDTG01400497.1_pt1 | contig 10218 bp, 10 predicted proteins | sample 811421 | NCBI WGS metagenome assembly MDTG01 (sample SAMN05326645, study PRJNA326480) | marine metagenome | isolation source: seawater | place: Pacific Ocean: South East | collected 2011 | reverse complement strand
TGACAAAGAATTGTTGATGCGGTGAGTTTTTAGAATTAAGCCCGTGTCGGCATCATCCATAAATTCTTCAATAAAACCTCTAAGAGTAGCAGTAACATTTTTTCTAGGACCCCATTGACAAATGGACAAGAAATTAAACTTAGTATCAAAAGCTAAACTATTGACCTCTGATGACGGTTCAAGTTTTTTTACTGGATAACCCACTACATCAATAGGTACAGTTGTTTTGAGAGTAAATTTCTCTTCGCCTTTAGAAGCATCGTATGTAGTTTTTTCAAACCCATTTTTAGCGTGGTGAGATACAACAATCAGTCCTTGAGTTTCGTTAGTTTTCTGAATCCATTCTGGACTTACTCTATCAGTCTCAATTCCAGCAGTTACGCCAATGTTGGTCCGAGCAGAGAATTCGAATTCATTGGGGATGGTTACTTGGAGAGATACATCAAACAAGGGTTTTTCAACAGTATTTTGGGCACCACTCTCTAGTAAATTACGAGTACGCAAAATATCTAGATTAATTTGATTAGTTTCTGGATTTTCGTTGAGAATCCAACTAGATTTTCCCCACTCAGTTGGGTAAACAAAAACATCAAACTTATCGGGTTTTTGCTTTAGAGAACGATAGACAAATCGGGAGTGTTCTCCATATCCTGACTTTGACAGGACCGGTCCCTTTAGTAATACTCTAATCATAATTTTTCCATCTCCCATCTAGTATACTCTTTACGGGTATCCCAAGAGCCAAATTTTTCATGAACCTCTGTGAGGAAGTTAGGCCAGAACTCATTGAAGGTTTCAAAGTTGTAATTCTTCATCACATGTGCTCGCCCTTTTTTGCCTAATTCTGCCCGCTCTTCGGGGCTCATATTATACATTGTCTTGAACGCATCGACAACAACCTCTTCAGAAAGTCTGTCTTCATAGATATAAGGTACTTGTTGAGAGCCGATAATGGATTTCGAGGTGGGATATAATCCTACCCCAAAAAAGTTTTCTCCATCATATACCTGTTCCTGAAGACCTCCCGTCATCGTATTGATAACAGGTATTTCACAGGCAAGTGCTTCTAGAGAACTCAAGCCAAAACCCTCTGCATCAGCAATATTTACTACACAATCTGCCACATTATAAAAAACAGGCAACATATTTAAGGGAAACTTTTCGGTGGAAAAAATCACCTCACCTTGGTCTAGCCCTAATTCATTAGCAATATAGTCCAATGGTTGACCATTTTCATCTCTGGGTGCTGTATGTAATATCAAAGACGCTTTATCTTTGCCTACTTCATCAAGAAACTTCTTGAACCAAAATATTAAACTACCACTCTGTTTGCGTCGAGCATTTCTATTGTTCCATAGAAAAACAAATTTATTTTCTAAATTTAGTTGCTTTTTTTGCGTAGCAATATTTTTTAACTGTTCAGGGTCGGTAACCTTTTTAAACAAATCGGTGCTTACCGCATGGGGAACATATCTCTCCATTACTTCAGGAGAAACAGTCCGAACTATATCACTAGTAACTTTTGAAATGCTAGCAATAGCATCTGTAGAGCTATAAAACCTCTTATTATAATGAGGATAAGGATAATTATCCCAAACGTGATAATAAACAATAGGGACGTGTTCCCTGACTTCATCTTCGATAGACCACAACCACTCATAGAATCTTGGGTCTGTCATAAACCATATCATATCTGGTCTAAAGGATTTTAATCTTTCTCTAATTTTCTGTTGGTTACCATATCCATCAACAGGTTCAACTGTCCAATCTGGTCCTAAATTCTGAATATCATAGTCATTGTGTTTGATTGCTCCACCTAGTGACCATATTTGAAATTTTCCACTAGCTAAAAGTGACTCAATCACATATTTGGTCTGAGTAGCTACCCCTGAGGGCATCAGAGGATGGTCACTCATAGTGAGAATCTTTATTTTTTTGTCTGACAAATTATTGTCCTCCTATGAACAGTGTTCTGTCTGATAAAACTCACAAGTTCCAAATCGGTCTTTGCAGCTTGTACAGGCAGTACGATTTTTGATATAATTCTCTTTGTTGATATTATGCAATGCTTTTGTTAAAGCGTTAAGTGCATCTGTTGTTCTTTTTTTAGCTGCTGTCACCCGCACGAACTCGGCTTTCTTGCCGGGTTTCGCAGTTCGTTTGAGTAAAACAAAGTGACAATCCACATCTTTTGGGTCAACTTCATACTTTCGAGCATAAAAATGTTTATAAAAAACAAGTTGATATGCCATAATCTTGTCGCTTTTCTTTTCACGACGCCAACCCCAAGAGCAAGTCTTCCAATCAATCAGGTGAACCTTTTCATCCTTTTTGGAATAGACTACAAGGTCGATAAAACCTTTGAACTTTTTTTCTGCTTCCGTGAATTCGGTGATGGGCACATAAAGTTGTTCTTCTGCTTTGAGTACTTCCCAGTCCTCGCCGAGTTTGCCGAACTTCTCTACCAGGCAGCGATAAAGGTCAGGAATAATATCTAGACCGTTTACAAGCCACTCTTTGAGTTTGAAATTGGCTTTGGCATCGTGTTGTGCTGCTTCGGGCAGAGCCTTCAATTCTTTTAAGAATTGCTCTTTAACTAACGCCTCAATCTTGCCCGGTGCTCTATATTTCTTAGGAGAGGTCAAAGTATATTCACAAACAGTATGAATGGCTTTCCCGAAAGCAGTGTAGATATTACCCTCAAACTGGGCAACCTTTTCAATGTAAGTGAGTTTGTGGTAGTGAGGGCAGATGTGCCAATTTTTCCACTCAGAGTAGGAAATATGTTTGCCAGCCAAGAGTTCTTCTTTCTTATTTATCGACGATGATGCAAATCGTTTATTTTATCAAATAGGATAGGACTTATTTTTTCTAGAGTTTGTTCTTGTCCTGTGTAAAATGCCTCGAATCCAGTAGCAAAATATTCTCTCAAAGAAACTGCGGCATAAGGTCGAATAAAAATACCAGCCGTAAGCATCTTTAACATATTACGACCAACTCTGTGATAGAGAAATTTATCAAATCTACTGTCATACTTTAGGTTCTCAAAGTTGTATTCGTCAGTCCAATAACCCTCAGAGCGTAGTTCAAAATTCAATTCTTGCCGTTTTCGGAGAAATTCTCTAATAACGGCTCGGTCAGAGTAAATTTCTTCTGGATATAAAGTTTCCATATGGTGTGCAAATTCATGAACGATATCATCAACAATATCTTTGGTATTCGATTGTTTGTTTGTGATATAGAAAATACCGTCTCGATATAGAGCATTGACATTCCTTTTTTCAAAAATATCTAAGTGTTCTATCCTAACACCCTTTAGTTTATCAAAATAATGAGGAGGTAAATTGTTCTCAATAGTTCTAAAAACAGCATCAACGTTCAAGTCTTGAGGTAACGGGTCTACTTCCATCACTTCTATATTTCCAAATTTAAAATATCGAGGAGTATTAGCTACTTTTTCTAGGATATATTCTCTCATAATATTTCTGCTGCCAGGGTGGCTAACTTTGACCTTTCACCTTTATGTAATGTGATATGACCAGATATGTCATAATTTTTGAATTTTTCTACTGCATATGTTAAGCCATTAGAAACCGCATCCACATAGGAATTATCTATTTGCTGGATATCACCAGTAAGCACTAATTTAGTTCCATGACCTACTCTGGTTATTATAGTCTTTAGTTCGTGAGTTGTTAAGTTCTGAGCTTCGTCAACAATCATAAAAGCATTGGAAATTGAACGTCCACGAATATAGGTCATTGCTTCTATTTCTACCACTCCTTGGTCCATATGCATATCTAGCGCCGTCTTATCTCCGAAAAGGTATTCTAGATTATCTCGCAATGGAGCAATCCAGGGCATCATTTTCTCTTCCAGTGTCCCAGGCAAAAAACCAATATCTCTCCCCATTGGCTGAACTGGTCGAGTGATAATTAATTTGTCGTAACCGCCTTGGCTTTTAGTAGAATGAAGAACCTGTTCTAAGCCGCATGCAGCAGCTATTAGTGTTTTACCAGTTCCTGCTTTACCTGTCAAGGAAATAATTTGGATGTTCTTATCGAACAACAAGTCCATGGCGTATTTCTGTTCTTTATTGTTAGCAGTCAGACCCCATATATCTTTATATGTATACACTTTTCTAAGAGGAGTTTCATAATCAGAAAACCGAGCAATAGCACTTTTTTGTTGATTTTTTTCTGAGCGTAGTACCAGATAATGATTAGGGTACAAATTTACTTTTTGATTTTCTAAGATTATTTCTTTTCCTGAATAAAAACCTTCTATAATATCATCACTGACAGTAATTTCCGAACAACCATCATACAGGTTTTCTACTGATTTCACTGCTTGTTGTGGCTGATAGTCTCTACACCCAATTCCAAAAGAATCGCACTTTACTCGCATATTCAAATCACGAGAAATTATTTCGACATCATATCCATCCAATTTGAGTCGTAATGCTATGGCAATAATTTTATTATCAGCGTCCTCAGATTTCATTCCTGCTGGCATATACCGAGGGTCATACTGAGCAGCAAAAACTTTTCCCTTTCCCCGCCCTAAGGAGACTCCAGAAAATAAACTTCCCTTATTTCGTAAACTATCTAAGGTTCTATTCATTGTGCGAGCGTTGAGCCCTGCTGTATCCTGGCGGTGTTTGTGTTTATCTATCTCGTCTAAAACTATCGTAGGAATAGCGATATCATTTTTACCGAATGAAAATAAAGACTTAGCTTCGGTTAGATAGACGTTGGTATCTAAAATTATTGTTTTTTTCAAAATTTTCTCTTGGTTTTGAGGATGTACAATAAATAGTTTCACTAAAATAAAAAAGCCGCCCTAAGGCGGCTGGTGGAGGTAGGGAGAATCGAACTCCCGTCTTGCCTAGTTCCATAGAGAGGTCATTCACAAGGTTAGAACTGTTTTTATCGTCAGACAGACCACTTGACTAGATTGTTTTTTCTTTTTTTTTGCAACAACAATCAAAAGCACTTTATCGTATCATATGCGGCTTTCTGTTTCTTGGCTGCCGGCGCCTCAAGTTAAGTCAGGTTATTAAGCTGCTTGTGCTAGTTGAAAATCGTCGTTTGCGATTAAAAGTTTAAGCGTTTTTAGTGAGCCACGCTTCCCTCACCCTTGCACCTTTTCTACTTTCCTATCAATCGATACCGTTTACCCCCATTGTATAATAGTTATACACTATAACGAAACACTTGTCAAGTTATTTACTCTTATATATATGCTAGCAAAGTTGAAGCTGTAATAGCTAGAATAAAGTAGTAAAAGTAAATAAAAGTTAAGAGAAGTTGTTAAAGCTTGCAAGCTATTATAACGAGTCTTGAAAAAGTGTTAAGTTTTTATGAATCCCCACTGGGTCCGCCAAGTGCTTCCTCTTCTTCCGGAGCAGCTTCTGTTTCTGCTGGTTCCTCAACTGGGGCAGCCGAGTCTGTAGCTAATGGTTCTGAGGCTGGTTCCGAATCTTCTTGTTCTTCTTCGTCTTTGGCTTGTTCATATTCTGGTGTGGTAACACTGGGTAGTGTTTCTTGAAGCTCATCTTCAAATTTATCAAAATAAAGAAGCATATTAGTAATAAGATAGTCGTAGAATAAATTCTGGTCTTTCTCATCTGCTAACATATCATAAGCATCAACAATTTGTTTTTCTACTTGTTTGAAAGTAGTGGCTGCAAAGTTTCTACCCGTTTCATTTTGGTCACTTATTTGTACGAAGTCATCATCCTCAGGGGCAGCAATATCAATGAATTCACCGGAAACCTCATCAGCAGCATCATCATCTTCTGGGGATAGGTCTATTTTCATTTTTTCTAATAATGCTTTGTCTAAAGTGTAGACCAAGTTTTCGTTCTGAGACCCTACTTTCTCAGCTTCTGTTGAACTATCAATAGGTCTTAGGGTATTTTTAATCGCATGCACCATATGATTTCGGAAAGATTCTCGTTGTTCCTCGGAAGTTGTAAGCATTTTGTAATCATCTTCGATGACTGGTACTATTTTCTCTAATAAGTTAGCCAGTACATTAATCCCAGTATAAGTACTCGGCTCATCAGTGCCAGCTTCGGCTTCGGTGATAATTTGTTTTACTCTATTGCGAACAACTTGCTCTAGATGTATTTTTTGAGAAATTCTTTTTCTCACATGCTCTCTGATAAGTTCTTCAGCAATCATTTGCTCTCTGTCAATAGTAATCATAGTATTCTAATTATCTCCGTCTTTGACGTTTTGCTTTTTTGATTCGAGGTTTTTTAGTTTGTTTGTAGACATTAGTTCGATTAGGGGCTCCAAACGGAGATGAATATCCCGTGACAGAACCTCCGCTCATTGCAGATATTTCCTCTAATGACGAATCGATTAGTTTATCCAAAGACTCATTAGAAGTTGAAGAAACCATTGCCCAGATATCATTTTTTTCTTTATCTGTAATGTGTTCTGGTAGTTTTGAAACAAACTCCTCTTTGTCCCCCGATGCTATCATGTCTCTCAAGGCAGTGCCTCCCATATTTTCTCCACCGATGACGGGGAAAACCATCTCTTCTACTTTTACTCCGGGGTTGTGCATTTCCGCCCAAGACTGAGCCCGAGCATAACGCTTATCACCTACATCTTTGTCACTCTTCCCCAGGATAACGGTATCCCCTTCAGAGAATTCATTATTATCTCCTATTAAATCATACACATCAGCAACAGGAGTTTTCCCTTGTTGAATTCTTACTTTAATATTTTCGTCATCTCTGGTATAAAGGTCCCAGAGATTTTTAGACTGTTTGGATGTGATAGCGATTTTAGGACTAATCGAAGATAGCCGTGGTTTTTTTCCGATAATAACCACCACTTCATCAATATTGGGTTCAGATGCTAGCAATTTAGCAAGACCATAGTGACCCGCATGCGGCGGCTTAAAACCCCCAGGAAGAAGGGCTACTTTTTTCCCATCTTTTTCGGTAAGGACTTTAGCTCTTGCGGCAAGACTTTCTTTAGTTACCCCTTTAGGACCTTTTTGATACCTAAATAACCCCAGGATTTGATTCAAAGGAGCAAAATTGCCAGCAAATTTGTAAGTATGACCATTATAATCGAATACAACGGCTTCAATCGGAGTGGATATTTTTGAAAAATCTTTAATTTTATTCAGGTGACGCTGCATAACTTCCATAGCTTGAGGGTTTTCAGGTCCATTGTTTGTTATCTGTTTTACAGCATTTGCCAACTCTTTCTTAAGGCGTTGAACTTCTTTTTTGGTATCCGCAATAAACACACTTTCTAGTCCCTCAAGAATATCCACGGTAAAATCGTGAACAGCCATCTCGATGGGATAAATTGCTTGTTGAAGGATGTTTTTATCAGTCGCAATAACAGCCTCTAGGTCCTGAGCATCTTCTTTTGAAAGACCTTGTTTGAGGGCTCTTTTTCCAATATTGCCGGGCAACTTCAGTAAATAACGAGCAATATTTTTTCTCATGTCTAATGAAAAGCTATTATCTATTCCGTTTACAACTCGTGAAAATACATAATCACCAACAGTATTAGAAGAATCAAGACCTTCGTCCCGGATGGCTTTTTCAATTCTATTGCTAGCTAAGTGGAGAGGTGCTTTGTCTTCTAGCTTTTTTAGATTTACTAAGGCTTCTCGGGCAATAGAAAAATCATGTTGCGCTAGAGACTTCTGCATTCGCTCCACAGCGTTATCTAAAGTATCCAAAGCTCCTTTGGGGATGGGGCTGCGCTCGGCACTCTCTTTATCAAACACAAAGTGTCCAACGTTGTGTATTTTCAAAGTTTTACCATCGTAATTGATAACGTTCCTCGCACCAGGGTCCATAATTTCTGCGTTGTACCAAATATCAGCATCTGGACCAAAGATTGCCATTTTTTCTTTATCTGACAAAGATTCTACTGCTTTTTCAAAAGCATTGAAACCCCCATTGAATGCAGATTCAAGAAACCCTCTCCCGGCAAACTTTTGGGCTAATCCAGGTGCATCTAATCCTCCGGCTCTGAGGTTGCCTTTGTTTCTTGCCCCTTTAGCTTTACCTTCAGGGATAGAATAGGAAAGGAATAAATTCTGACCGTCAACCTTTTCCTCGGTTGTCAACTCACCATTGCTAGCGGCTTCCATGATTTCTTTCATTTCATCAAAAGATAAATCACGGTTGTCGTAAAGATGGTCCATATGACCAGCTACACCACCCATTTTATTTTTCCTCTTTTAAAAGACTCAATTCTTCCTCTAGTTGATTGACTCGTTCATTGAGGCTTCTCAACTGTCTCTTTATACCACGAATATGCTCTTTTGCAAGCTTTAAACGATTGTTATCTCTTTTGTTTGAAACTTTTATATTAGAGACAATATCTGTCAAAGCTTGTAAAGAAGCACCAGTATCAAAATTAAATCTTTCGTTCAGTAGGAAAGCTTTTGTAATCTTGTTTATCACTTTTTATCTTTCTTGGAAGCTTTTTTAGGTGCAGGTTTGGCTGCTTTTTTAGGTTCTTCTTTTTTTACCACTGGAGCTTCCACAACGGGTGCTACATTAGCTTGTGCAGTAGCGGCTCGGGCTCTTCTTCTCATTCTTCTTACTCTTGGGCTTGCCATTTTTGATATCCTCCTTGTAAGGGTTATTGTTATGTAACGTTATAAATAGTTCAATAAAAATCTTATAAATAACTTTTAGAGTCTTTATTACGGAGAAGACCCAGAAGGAACAACGTAGAAGCCACCCTGTTGAATTACAAATTTATAATATGTTGTGTCCCCATTTTCATTAGTTCCTTGAATATATAAATTTTTGTTTGCTCCTTCAACATATAAGTTAGAACTAGCTGTAAGGGCGCTGTTGTCTGCATTGAACTTAAGAGCAGAAACTCCCTCTAGGACATTCTTTTTTCCTGTTGCTGTTAGAACAAAACCATCAAAATTGCTTAGCGTGATTACTCCATCACTAGCGCCTCCCATCGAACTTATAACGGGTCCCAACATTCTTCTTACATTACTAGGCATATCATTATACTCCTGAATATCCGGCTCGGTCTACGAGGTCTTCATCGGGGTTTATAGGGTAGTATCTCAATACATACCCAAAAACATTTAATTTTCCGGTCGAAGTTGTACAAGCATATAAACTTAAAGGAGCAGCAGTATTTGCTGTTCGACAGGGAACTCCAGGTAAGATTAAGTTTAATCCTGTGGCAGCCTTGATAGGAATTGTTATAATACTGGTTGTGCTTATTTGGGGCACGCCGACAGCGTCGGTACCCAACCCAAAGGATAATGTAATATCAAAATCGGACGAGGCGTCGTAATTGGACGAGTACAAGTAAACTTCTTCTATAGCATTTGTATCAGCCGAAAACGTGTGGACCAAGGTACCTCCAGAAGTTGTAGGAGTAACTCCGGAAGATGGTAGTCCAACCCCGAGCGGAATGTTTCCCAATTCAGAAACACCACTCAAGGGAAAGCGTGCCGCTCCGGTAGAACCAGGGATGTCGTTGCGCCTGAGGGCTATGTTGTTAAAGTTAGGTAACATAGTATATCTACCTTAGTTATTAAAAACTTTGTTTATTTTGGCTTTCATTTCTTGAATCCATACTCGGTCTACTTGTGTATTTACAGCGGGCTTATTGTGCTGTTCCCATAACTGCATCTCTCCGAGAGTAATAGATTTTTTCAGAAAAACCTTGATGGCTACTAGGGGAGACGAAAGACCCACGTTCTCTATCATAGGATACCCAGCAAAAATTACCCCTATGAGTTTCCCTTTTGAATTGATTATAGGAGAGCCACTGGAGCCTGGCTTCGTCGGAATTGTGTAGACTGAATACCCACGACGATGAAACCCAGAGAACTGACCTTTAAAAATCAGAACTGTACCGCTCCAAAAAAGACCATGAGGTGCAGCCATATTGGTAACGGTTTCTCCTCTTGGGGGTTCTTTTTTTGCTACTTTTAATATGGGAGGATTTTTATATACATCCATTACCCTCAATAAGCACAAGTCAAAACGGCTATTTATTTGAACCACTTCAGCATCATGTTGGAAACCGTTCAAGTCTACTGCTTTGAACTTTGCTCCTTTGTTTACAATTGTAAACCCTTCTATTACTTGTTCTTTAGGTAATTTGTTTTGACACGAGTGCCCTGCTGTTACAGCATAAGATACCCCTGGGGTTACTTCACTATGAAAAACATATGCTCCTGAAGAGA
>MDTG01277898.1_pt1 | contig 10218 bp, 9 predicted proteins | sample 811421 | NCBI WGS metagenome assembly MDTG01 (sample SAMN05326645, study PRJNA326480) | marine metagenome | isolation source: seawater | place: Pacific Ocean: South East | collected 2011 | reverse complement strand
GCAAGGTAAGACACTGTCTGTATGAATGTTATAAAGTCTTTCTTAGATTCTAAAGTAAATCCAGGAACCTTAGACAACTCTTTCACAGTAGCTTCTACCAGTTTTTTATCCTTACTTAAAAGTCTACCAATTAATAAATTCTGAACAGAGTCAATCGAGGTTGCAGCAGATTTAAAGCCAGGTAAATTTTCTATGACCCTACTAATAGCATTAATGCTTGCATCATCGTCTTTAGCTATCAGATCCGCCTGAGCTTGAAGTGAAGAAAATTGAATAGCATTCTCCATGGGCAAAGAATACATGTCAGCTACATAACCTTTAAATGAGTAACTTACGTCCTGGACATTTGCATTTGCCACGTTGTATTGAAAGAATATAGATTCATTATCAGCCTCAGTTTTAACTCCTAGATTAGTTTTGTTTACTTTACCAATCAAAGCATGATCAATTTGCTCGTTAAAACTTGAGGTGAGTCCACGCTGAAATTGTAATTCTTTAATATCTTTACGGTAACTATCCCAGTCAATAGTTTGATTTAAGTAATCAAACATTCCCTCAGGTTTAAAGGTGCCTTCATTATCATGTCCATATAAAAAATATAAAATAGCTTGAACGTCACCATATACTAATAGTGGCTGATTAATATCAGACACTATGCCATATTGTTGCATTACCTTTAAGATTCTTTTATCGCTCTCATAAACAAGCCTAAAGTCATCGACCGGTTGACCATTTGATCCAGTCTTAAGAGCCTCATAAAACGTAAATAAAGGGTCTAAGAGAGTTTTATCTTCATCTTTGTCATAATTAACTTTTCCTTTCATCCTAATTAGAGCTACCTTAGGAACGGTTCTAACGCCAAACTGTAAATCTCTCTGAAGTTTCTTCCTAGCCTCAACCCTGTTAATTCTTTGCTGTATGATTTCCGCAATCGGACCCCGCGTTCGCCTGCCGTTGAAATACTCTTTCACCTGCTCGGCGTCATAATACCCTTGTTTTAAAAGTGAATCTAAATCATTTATAGTGTTATCATATTCTTCCCTTGTCCCAAAAAAGAACTTATATGCAGGATCTTGGATAGTTGCAAAGGCCGTGTATTTTGACTGTGCGCGGCGACGCTGCAATCCGGCATAGGGGCCTGGACCCACGAACGGACCGTCGTTATCACTGAAAGTAAATCCTTCACCTCGATTAAATCCCTGATCATCTCTCTCAAGACTACTAGCTCTTACAACTACACCACTAGCTCCAGCTTTAGCACTTTGTTTATCTACAAGCTTTTTTTGTATTCCTCTTGTAACAGACTCCTTAGCTTTATCCATTTGAGTTTTAGCTTGGAAGCAAGCTGTCTCAAGAATAAGTAGTTGCTGACTAGTGGGATTTCCAAAAAGAGAGTTACCAAGGGCGAGAGCAGTTCCTCCGGGATTGATCGTATTCCCTACTCCAGGCATGTTGGTTGTAGTCCCTATCTGAATTGGGTAAACTATTGAATTTAGAATGTTATTTATTTCTGATTGGGATCTACCTCCGCCAGCAGCAATTTGAGTTATTGCTGTTTCAAATTCTCTCTTTATCTCGCTAGTAATCTCTTTTTCTAAAGCGTTTCCGGTCGCCGCGATCTGTTCTTGAGTGTCTTTAGCAGAATTAATTATTTGTGCGGCGCGACCGGATTGCGGCACTGAGGTGTCCTCACCGGTTAGGGCATCTTTTCCTTGTATATCTACTGAAGCGCCAAAAGGATTTATAATTCCTGGTATAAAAGGGTCATTAGGTTCAACAAATTGAATTTGCATGCCAAACTTATTAAACAAGGCTGCGATTTGACATTTAGTTTGAGATCTTCCTAGATAGAAATCTGAGGGCTTTGTAAGGTCTCCTGGAGGACCTACTTTTCCAAAAGTATAAAACTCATCAAAGGATACATCGCCGCCTGTCGCCTTGGACCCTGCAAAGGTCTGTCGGACTCGGTTTAGATTATTTCCAGGAAGTCGATCACGGGTATCTTTAACCGTGGTTGAATATTTATATCCAACTTTACTTAGATCCTGAGGGATGCAAGTTATAACATTAGGGGAAACTCCACCGTCCGTAGTTAAATTCTGAACGTAAGTATGAATTGTGTATCTAAGGTAATCGTTGACATCTTTATCAAGATCTTCAAGAGGAATTGGTAACGGGTTACTAGTATTGGTCGGGGTGCTTTTTTTAGACTCAGAGGCTTTAAGTTTGTTTTTAAACTGTCTGTAATCTCTAACTGTTGCAATTTTGGAGTTTATTTGAGTAAATCCTTTTGTGTCAGGAACAAAGAAAAGTTCTAGCTGACGAACTCCATCAGAATTTAAAATAATATCAGCATCTTGTAAAGTTAATCTAAAAGGACCAGCCCATTGATTTAAGTTTTCACCAACACCGAAACTCAAAAAGTATTGATTAAAACTTTGATTTAAACTTTCTAAAGTTACACCAAATGCTTGAGACACAAACTTCTTGTCTTGTGTCGATCCTTGAAATCTAGATCTTATAATATTGGATAGAGGACCCTGATTTAGTGCAAAGTATTCAATAATTTCATTGGACTCTACAAATGTCATAGACACTGTAGGGTGAACATCCCCTCCGTCAGATCTTGGAAAATTATATTCCATGGACAGAAAGGAAGTGTTCTCCAAGGGAGAAACTATAAAAGACTTGATAAGTTTATTATCTAATCTTTTAACGGATTCTGAAAATCTATTACGATAAGTATTAGCCGCGAAAAACAATTCATCGATTGCTTCAGCGGATTTAGTAAGAATCACATTTGGAGTAAAGGACCTTGTTATTTTAGAAATCTACAATTGTAATTCTATCGCCTACCCTAAGCTGCTGGAAAGGATCGGAGACATTGTTTGTCCAACAGACTAACCAGTCCAGAGTGGGTGAGCCGTAAAACAAATTAGCTATTCTGTCAGCGCGGTGCTCATAGCCAGGAGGTATAACACCAACTCTAGACGGCACACTGTCTATGTATTGTATGAACTGTTTAAAGTCAGCAGAGTTGAGAGAGCATACAGCTTTTTTATTTTTATGGACAACTTCAACATAGCCCATCTTTAAGTGATTGGAGTATCTCATTAAATCTGCACCTCATGATCACCATTGTGAGGATCCATCGTGTTATTAGAGATTACCGATTCCCACCCAGTCACATTATCTCCAGTTAACCACCTACCGGGTTCATATCTGCCAAAGTTTCCTGTCCTAGCCTCAATCAATTTCATTTTTACCTCAAGACGTTTTGGAGTTAAGGTGTGAACTTCATAGCCAGCCTCTTCAACCATACTTATATCATAGTCTTTAACGAGACACGGAACATTGTTGTACATCGTACCATGGTTAAGCCTCACAATAGGCGGTCCAAAAGTGGTATTATCAGATCTATTCATGATGGAAGATCTTACTAAGTTTATGTAAAATATTATCATGTCGATACTCTGATCAAGTCTTTCTAAAGCTTGATTAGTAGTCTCTAGCTCCAAAGATTTCAAAATGCCTGCTCCCGTAAAATCTCCTCCAAAAAAATTCAATACATCAGCCGCTGCTTCGGCAGCTACCAAGGCATCAGGCTGTCCAATCGCTGCGCCTAAAGCTTGAGCATAATGATTTCTTTCGTTTTTAGCATGAGCAAATCCTTTGCCTTTTCTTATATCAGGATCTCCAACTATATCCTCCTCTTCTAGCATGCTATCGAACTGATCAGCAAGTAGTTCTTCCCTCTCAGCAGCAAGATCTAAATTTGTAGAATCAAATTCCAACTCTTTTGTTATTTCGTCTATTCTATTTTTATTTTTTCTCAAAGTTCTTCTAAGTTTAAATAACTTTTCTTGAGATTCCTGATCATTCACAAACAAAAGAAAATTTCTTTTAAACTTATCAGATATTCCATCTTTTTGATCCATTTCAATATAATGCATCAAAGAGATATGAAAGCTGATGTCAAAAACTCTAGACTTAGCCCCAGTATGAGAAAACAATTGTCCATTCCTGCCAATGATGTCGTAATCACTTAAATTAGCAACGCCCTTTTCTCTTATCTGAGGATTCTCTAAGAATGGTAAACAAGTTCTAAATACTCTCCCATTCGACTGAGGATACTCGAAACAAAGATTAGTTCGTTCTTGAAGCTTTCTTCTCTTTATATCAAACTTTAAATTGTTTTGAAAAAATACCATTATCAGTTATCCATTCCTCTGCTTAGCTTGTTTTGCATCAGTTATAAGTTGGGTCATTTTTTGATTTAAAATTTCAAGCCTTGCATCCATAGCACGACCATCGGCAGACATTCTGTCTTGAGCTTGAGAAGCTAAAGCAGCAACGATTCTAAAATTACTATCAATCGTGGCGGCCTCAGCCGCTCGCTTTTCACGATCTTTACGCTCTTGATCTTCTCTCTGCTTTTTGAGTTCTTCCTGAGTGGCCTTGGTGTTCTTCTGAATGGCTTGGAATATTCCAATACCTGCACCAATGCCAGCGCCAGCTAAAGCTCCCAGCGGACCAAACATCGCGCCCATAGCAGCACCCTGGCCCGCTCCTCCCAGTATATCGGTAGCGGAATCTAAGCCTCCTCCAGGTGTTGCATCAAACACATCATCGATTGCATTCGCAGCAAAAGAGGCTGCAATACCTAATCCACCAGCATGACCTCCAATTTTGGTTGCCATTCCCCCTATACCACCTTTCTTTAAAAGTCCAGCATGAAGGGATTTAGATTTTGCTGCAAACCCAGGAGATATTTTATCCAATATCTGAGTGCCCATTGCAGCGCCGCCCTGGAGTTGCATAGCCATTATAATTGCCGGAGTGATGCTAGCAACAGAGGTCTGAATCGCTGGAGCCACTTCATCAAAGAACTTGTTGGCTTTCTGACGAGCGTTGGTCATGTTCTTAAACTCTTCTTCCTGAGCTTTTTTGAACTCGTCTTGAACTTTATTGCCACTCTCCATAATTCTAGCTAATTGAAGAGAGGCTTGAAACTGTTGCTTAGACAGACCTAACTGAGCAGCAGCAACCTCAGTTCTTGCGAATGCTGGTCCTCCTGTTTGCTCAAACGTAGTAATAACTCTTTCAAAGAACGGTTTAAGACCGTCTAAGCCAACTGTGGCTCCCTCGGCAAGCTGATCTCTTACAGTGTCCAGAGACCCTAGAAACTGCTTACCTACATTACCAATGGACGGCTCAAGTAGTCTTAAGACAGTGTTTACCTGTCTTTGAGCGCCTGCTCCAGCAGCGCCTTGAAGCTCTGTGGCTAACTCACCAAAGGCTCCTACTCCACCCTCGAAAACAGAAAATGCGTCAAAGCTTTCTTGTAGATTGGCAAGTGATTCTATTAACTTCTCGTTGCTGATTAAGAACTTATCACTTACTTCCTCATTAATCTCAGCCAATCTTTGAACGCTATCAGTGTCACGACCTGTTATCGAAATTAGATTTGCGTTAAGACTGTTGAGCTTTGCAGTGCTCTGACCTGTTGCAACCATCTTTTCGGTCAGGTCAAACACGGCACCGTTATTGATATTCACACCCTTTGTGAAACCATCAACTAGTGCGGCTGCTGTTTCTGCGAATCCTGCTCTTGTTAGTTTTAGCTGAGTTGAGTTTTCGCTTACGAATTTGCCATACGAGATACCAGCAGCGGTTGCTTTTCTCTGAGACTCATCTGCCTTACTGAGAGCCTTGCTAAGATTGTTTATATTATTTGAGTTTGAGTATATAGAAGTTTTAAGTGAATTAATAGACTCTGTTTGAGTCCTGTATACCGTCGCAGTCATCTCTACAGAAGACCTTAGTTTATTAAGATCGTCTGACAACTGACGCATGGATTCCTGTATTTGATCAACCATTATTCAATTTTGTATATTGGAATTACGAAAATATTTGTCCCTGACAATTGCTGGACATTTAGTGTTCTAAACTTATCCTTTCCGGTATAACGAGATGTGAGACTTGATCCAAAACCTTTTAGATATTTGAAGTTGCTAACTACGGCTTCTACCTCATTGTCATATAATTTATTTACTATCTCCATAAAATCTTGAACACTTATCGACTCTGCTCCTACGAAATTTAAAAGAGTGTTTCTAGTGGTCCTTGAGGACCAGAGACCGTCAACTCCAGTTCTGCCTGACTGCATAATAAACCCAAATCTGTCTTGATTGTTGTAAGACAGAGACACGATATCTCCAGCCTTTACACCTAAATATGAGGTGCTGATGGGTTTAGGAGGCAAGAACCTACCATCAAGAGAGATCGCATTTAGTGCTTCAATTGTGGTAACCATGTAATATTTTTAATTTTTCAAAAAAAGATCTTTCGTTTTTGGGGTTCTGGGACTATTACTATTTATATAAATGAGCAACTTAGAACAGGACTTAGTCGAAACAATAGATTTACTTAACTTTACTTTTTCTAGTGATTTTGTAGATAAGTGGTCATTTAAATACGGAAAAAGATTACCCAGTCTATTACAGATCAGACTACTTAAGTCCTTGGACACAAGAAAACCTTTAAAGATTCAAACAATTTATAAGTTTTTAGTTATTGACTCTGGGTTTAATGAGGAAGTCATTAAATCTTTCTTAGAAGATATTGACTACGAGATCTATCGCCCTATAATTAAAGGATCGCTGAGAGACCTAAACACATGAGTGAATACGACAACAAAGAGAGCACGTTCCAGGGACTTCAAAAGCACCGCTACACAGTTCAGTGTGCAGGGGAAATGAGCCAAGGAGATGCTTGGTGCATGCTAATTTTCCTTGCTTACGTGTTTATTTACTGGCTTTTTTCTTAGCCTCTTTCTGCTCGTCAATTCGCTGGCAGACAACACTGTCAGAGTGAAATCTAGGACAAGCTTCCTGATACTCACACCAGTCGCAGAAGACATTTTCCTGAGCCCAGAACTCGTCTTTCTTCTTCTTGCGAATACGCCAAACTTTCTCTGTTTGTTGCTTCTTCCATCTGTCAATTTGGAATTTGCTAAACTTTACAGTAACAAAGTTTCCTGTGACAGGGTAGTAGTGGGCACAGAATATTTGATTGTAGGGAACGTCATATAGCTTGTGGATGGCCCATGCGTAGCCTTTTAATTGATTATCATCCATGAGAGTTTTCTTTTTCTTCTCTCTCTTAGATGTTTTGTAGTCAATGACAAGATACCCTCCGTCTCTACCTTTGATAACCCTATCTATTACTCCTATGAAGCTGATGTCGTGCTTCTCGTCTAGAGGAACGTTAACAACCTGCTCAGTGGACATGGTCTCACCCAGGTTTTGATTCCAAACTATAAAGTTCTCTAGACAAGACTTCATCCTGTCATTCTCATGGAAAGGAACTTTGTAGGTAGATCTCTCCTGTTCTGCAATCTTAAGTAGAGATTTTAGGTCTTTCTCCTTGTATCCCAGTTCAAATATCTTATGAATGAATGACCCGAAGTTCAAGGCATCCTCATTCTTCGCTCCGAATCCCGGTAACTTTAAGATATATTTCAGTCTGTATTTCCACAGGCACTGGTCTATAATATCGCTTTTAGAAGCACTAATACTATTTATAAACATGAGATCTGATTCCTTCATTAGAACATACTGTTTGAATAAGTTCCAGTCTAATTATAGACTTCAGAGCGATGATACTGAAATAGTAGTTCCTTCAATATTCATAGACAACGACTACAAGCGTCACATGTCCATCAACACCGAAACAGGTCTTTGGAGATGCTTTAAGACTGGCGAGGTCGGTAACTTTTTGAAGCTATACGCTATCCTAGAGAAATGCAGCTATCGTGAAGCTTATGAAAAGTTTGTATTTGAGGACTTCATGGCAGGATACAAGGGGCGTCGTCCCCTTGAAGAGTTTGATCCAAATGAGATTGAGTCTGACCTGGATGAGGTTGAGAACTTTAAAGCTGCGGAAGATCATTCATTTCCAAAGTCTAGAGGGGTTGATCAGTTCAAGTTCTACGTAGCTACGGGCGGTAAATACAAAGGTAGACTTATTATCCCGTTTGTAAATCGAAACGGTAAGCTTTTCTATTTTCAAGCAAGGGCATTAGGGGATGAGCAGCCTAAATATTTGAACTGTAAGAACCTCAAGAGTTCACAGGTTCTATACCCATTTGATTATGGCTCTCAGGAGCCTCTGTATATCACTGAGGGCGTTTTCGACTGCCTTAGCCTACAAGCAGTGGGTCTGAATGCAACGACCACTCTAAGCTGCTTTACGAGCCGTGAGCAGATGCTTCAACTTAGTCAGTATGTTGGACCTCTGGTGTGCGCCTTCGACAGTGATGGCCCAGGTATTACTGGCAGGAAGAAGTTCATGGACTTAGCGCATTGGCTTCGTAGAGATGATCTCTTTACCGTTGTGCCGCCCGAGCCCTTCAAAGATTGGAATGAGATCTTGATTAAGAAGGGTGTGAACTTTCTAAAAGCAGAGGCAGAGAAGATTAGTAAGCTAGATAAGCTTAACCTAACCTACCTAGCGTATGATAAAGGCCAAGTAATTTGATACTATTGTTTGATTCAGAGCATCAAACTTCAGCCTAGCAACGTAGGAGCCCGTAAGCGATCCAAGAGTGCCATCAAGCACCGATGGATGAGTCTTTAAGGCTTCTGTATCAAGTGTGAAGATAACGGTGTTTTCTGAAGTGGTGTCTACAAGGCTCGATGTCTCAGCGTAACCGGAAACAGTAACTCTCGAAGCTAAGTTCCTATCATCATTTTGTTTGTAAATCTCAATCTGAGGATCGGTCACCAATGACTGTTTGAATAGATTGGTAATGCTACGATCTATATTTGCATTCTCTAGAGTGAACTCATTTGTAAACTTGAGATCAACCTTGGAACCTAAAACAACGTGATTATTCTCAAGTCTGGTTGCAACTCTAAAGAGAAGGGGTTCCGTGACTGAGAAGAACCTATCATCTGTGAGAGTGAACTCGTTTATTACAGTGTCTAAATCAGATAATGATGTTCTCTTAACAGTCCAAACATCAATGTAATCTCCAGTGGAATCTACTCTATTGGTGATTGTAGTGTCGCCTGAAAGGTTGAAAACACCACTCGCAGTGTCAGAGTTCAACACAACCGCATACTTACCAACGTCTAACTTGTAGATACCCGAAGCATCGGTTACGTTATAATTTGAAGGGTTAAAGTCGATACTAGTTGTGTTAGCGTCGGCGCTAGGAGAGAAGTGCATTAAAACTTCTCCAGTAACAGCGGTATCAATTTCCCCGTCTGACGTTATAACAGAGCTAGGGGATTCATTGTTTGATGCAGCAAAAATAGACACACCGCTGATTGAATGAGGGTCAGTGTATTGACCATCGTTGATAAAGTATAGTATCAAGGCTGTAGGTCCGAGAACGGTGGGCCTCTCATGCCTAGTAGTTACTGGATTATCGTTGATTTTCATTTAGCCTTGCATCCTTTGAATTTCATCTGTGTAAAATTTTAAGAAAGCTAACCGCTCCCTCTTAGTCATCCCCTTAACATCATTGTAAGAAAATCCGACTTTACTTACTAATATGTAGGCTTGTTGAAGGAGATCCTCTGAGGATAAAACTTCGGTTAGCTCACCGAAAAAAAATTGACATCTAAAGGAATAGCCATTGTTTCGGTGTGTGAACACTCTGGGCATTCAAACACGAATCTAGGATCGATTCCGTATTCAGGCTTTCCAATTTCTGATATTAACTTCTTAGTGTCCAGAATATGCATTCTCTTTATTGCTTTGGATACGAATACAGGATCAGAGTTTCCGTTTATCGAGATAACGAAGCGATAAAGATTATTGTAGGAAGTGTCTACATCCTTTAAAAACACATCTTCCTTGCTCCTAGGAAACCTCACCACTGCCTTTACCTTTAGTTTGGGAAGATCAATCTCTCTAGGGTCTTGCAGATCATCAGGCACCTGATTCATATTCAAATGCTCGGACAAGACTAGCTCAGAACGAATATCGCTTTGACAGTTGGGACAAGTAATGTTGAAGTTGTAATTTTCTCCGTAGGATGCCTCTCTTACTTTCATCAGAAGAAAAATCTTATCCATGGATAAAAGCTCAGACACCTCAACTCCCTCTAGAGATTTTTCTAAGAGACTGCCTACAACGTCTTCGGTGGATCTGCTAGCTAATATTTTCTGCTCATCAAGATACGTCAAGGGTTTTACTTGAATACCT
>MDTG01255303.1_pt1 | contig 10218 bp, 7 predicted proteins | sample 811421 | NCBI WGS metagenome assembly MDTG01 (sample SAMN05326645, study PRJNA326480) | marine metagenome | isolation source: seawater | place: Pacific Ocean: South East | collected 2011 | reverse complement strand
CCATTACAATTTTTTAAATAATAATCTAAACAAAGATTATATTTATTGGATAATATATTCTTTTCAGAAAGATTGTAGTTACAAGTTCTTATTTTATAGTTTTTTTTTATAACATTAAACAAATTATTTAAGTGTTTTTTAGAAACATATGGACCAAAATAAAAATCAGAATTATTATCTCTTTTTCTAGTAATAAGAACACGAGGAAAACGCTCGTTTTTTATACATAACCAAGGAAAAGACTTATCATCTTTTAATAAAATATTATACTTAGGTTTATGTTTTTTAATTAAATTATTTTCTAAAAAAAGAGCATCTTTTTCTGTTTCAATTAAAAAAAAAGAAACATCATCAGCAGTATTAACTAACAATGAATGTCTTTTTATTTGGCTTTTAAAATAAGATAAAACACGAGACCTTATATTATTAGACTTACCAACATATAAAACAGTATTCTTTCTAGAAAACAAATAAACCCCAATACTTTTAGGTAAAACAGACGATTTTTTATATAAGAGTAAAGACATTATTATAATAATAGATATATTAATATATAAATTTATAATAAAAGAATAAATGGAATTAGCAATAATAGGTGCAACCGGTTTGGTTGGAACAGAAATAATAAAAATACTAGAAGAAAAAAAAATAAAAGAATTAAAAAAAATATATTTCGTTGCATCAGAAAAAAATAAAGGAAAAAATATTTTATATAAAAAACAAAAGCAAAAAATAATATCTATAAGTGAAGCAATAAAAAAATCACCAAGTTTTGTGATATTTTCATCAGGATCAAAAATATCAAAAAAATATGCTAAAGTGTTTACGAAAAAAGGAACAATAGTTATAGATAATTCATCAGAATTTAGAATGAAAAAAGATGTTAAACTGATAGTTCCAGAGATAAATGGAGAAAAAATAAAAAAGAAAGATTTAATTATATCTAACCCAAATTGTTCAACAATACAATTAGTTTTGGCGCTACATAAAATTCACAAAGAAAAAATAATAAAAAGAATTATTGTTTCAACTTATCAAGCTGTTTCAGGCTCTGGACAGGCTGGGATAAATCAACTAAAGAAAGAAGAAAAATTAAAAAGAATAACAAAAAAAGCATATAAAAAACAAATTTACAGAAATGTTATTCCTCATTGTGATGATTTTTTGGAAAACGAATACACAAAAGAAGAGGAAAAGGTTATAAAAGAAACAAACAAAATTCTTCAATCTAAAATTAAAATAACAGCAACAGCAGTTAGAGTTCCTACAATTGGAGGTCATGGAGAATCTGTCAATATTGAACTAACCAAAAGCGCAACAAAAGAAGACTTAATAAAAATATTAAAGAAACAAAAAGGTCTTGTTGTTGAAGAGGGGAAAAAATATAAAACACCAATAGAAACAAGAGGAAAAAATGAGGTTTTTGTTTCTAGATTAAGAAGAGATAATTCTCAAAAAAACACGTTTAACATGTGGATTGTAGCAGACCCCTTAAGAAAAGGGGCTGCAACAAATAGTGTTCAAATACTCGAAAAAATTATTAATATGAGGTAGTTTTTTTATCCCAATCAGCATTATCTATGCTGTTAAAAACAATCTCTTTTTCCACCTTATATTCTTCCACATGAGAATTATTATCAACCCTTATGTGTGGAGCAATTACTAAAGAAACGATACTCATAAGTTTTATTAAAATATTCATAGATGGACCAGAAGTATCTTTAAATGGGTCACCAACAGTATCACCAGTAACGGAAGCCTTATGAGAACCAGAACCCTTTTCCCCAGAAGCCTCAATAGATTTTTTAGCATTATCCCAAGCACCTCCCGCATTATTTTGAAAAATACCCATTAAAACACCAGAAACAGTAACACCAGCTAAAAGACCACCCAAAACCTCAGGCCCAAACAAAAAACCAACAACAACAGGAACAACAAGAGGAATAGCACCGGGTAAAATCATTTCACGGATTGAGGCACGAGTGGATATTTCGACACATTTTTCATATTCAGGAGTAGCCTTTCCCTCCATTATTCCTGGAATTTCTTTAAATTGTCTCCGAACCTCATTAACCATATCCATTGCCGCCCGTCCAACAGCCGCAATTGCTAGAGAAGAAAAAATAAAAGGAATCATTCCACCAACAAAAAGACCAGCTAAAACATCAGCCTTGTAAATATCAATAGAGTCAATACCAGCTAAACCTACAAATGCAGCAAAAAGAGCCAACGCGGTTAGAGCAGCCGAAGCGATAGCAAATCCCTTTCCTGCGGCAGCCGTAGTGTTGCCAACAGCATCTAGTTTATCAGTTCTTTCTCTTACTTTTTTTGGAAGACCGCTCATTTCAGCAATACCACCAGCGTTATCAGCAATAGGGCCAAAAGCATCAATAGCCAACTGCATAGCGGTTGTAGCCATCATACCAGCTGCCGCAATAGCAACACCATAAAGACCAGCGAATGAAAAAGAAATATAAATACCAGTAGCTAAAACCAAAATAGGAAGAACAGTAGACTCCATACCAACAGCAAGTCCACCAATAATATTTGTTGCATGACCGGTTGAAGACTGTTTAACAATAGAGTTTACAGGTCGTTGACCCATGGAGGTGTAGTATTCAGTTATTATAGACATAAGTGCACCAACAACAAGTCCAGTAAAAATAGCCCAAAAAACATCCAAAGAAGAAAAAACAACAGAGCGTATTTCCATTGTATCGGGAAGCATCCATGTTGTTAAAAAGTAAGAAGCAAAAACAGTTAATAAAATCGAAGACCAGTTTCCTAGGTTTAGAGCATTTTGTACAGAGCCAGAATCGTTAGAAATTTTCACAAATAGAGTTCCAATAATAGAAAAAACAAGCCCCAAACCAGCAATAACAAGAGGTAATAATATTGGCGCAATACCCCCAAAACTATCAATAGAAGAAATTTCTCTACCAAGCACCATTGTTGCTAATATAGTTGCAACATATGAACCAAAAAGGTCAGCACCCATACCAGCCACATCACCAACATTATCACCAACATTATCGGCAATAGTTGCTGGGTTTCTTGGGTCATCTTCAGGTATGCCAGCCTCAACCTTTCCAACTAAATCAGCCCCAACATCAGCAGCCTTAGTATATATTCCACCCCCAACACGAGCAAACAAAGCGATAGACTCTGCTCCTAGAGAAAAACCAGCCAAAACCTCAAGTGCTCTCTCCATTTCCAAACCATTAACATCACCTCCGACACTTAATACATAAATATTATAAAAAACAATAAACAAACCACCTAAACCCAACACCGCTAATCCAGCAACACCTAAACCCATAACAGAGCCACCAGCAAAAGAAACTCGAAGAGCATCTTTTAAGCTTTTTCTTGCAGCTTGTGTTGTTCTAACATTAGCCTTGGTAGCTATTTTCATTCCAAAATAACCAGCCAGGGCTGAGAAAAAACCACCAATTAAAAAAGATAAAGCAATTACAGGAGAAGAGGTTTCAATAAGTGTTCCAGACCAAGCCAAAATAAGTGCTGCAAAAATAGAAAATATACCCAAAACCCTCCATTCAGCCACTAAGAAAGCCATCGCGCCGTTGGCAATATAATCAGAAAGCTCTTTCATTTTTTTATCACCAGCATCTTGTTTAGAAACCCAAGAAGACTGTACAAACATAACAACTAAACCAAAGGCCCCTAAAATAGGAGCTAAATAAATAAAATTATCAACGATAAAACCCATAATAAACAAATTAATACATTTTTAGATTGGCAAATATAAAAAAAACAAAAATTGTAAACCGAATAAAAAACTAATATTTCAATGGAACTTTTTTGTGTAAAACAATCAATAATAAGGCCCCAACGGTTATGCAAGAGTCAGCAATATTGAAAATAAATCTAAAGAAAACAAATGAATTACCACCAAAAAAAGGAAGCCAATCAGGGTATGTTCCAGAAAAAATAGGAAAATAAAACATATCAACAACGCGACCGAAACCCAAGGGCGCGTAATCAAAAAACACACCATAAAAAACACTGTCAATAATATTACCAATCGCTCCAGAAAAAATCAACAACAAAGCAAACACACACCACCGGTTTGCATTTACTGCTATAAAACGAACAATCCAATTAAAAATTAAGCAAACAAAAACAACACGAAAGCAAGTTAATAGCAACTTTCCTGAACCACCAAAAAACTCTAAACCAAAAGCAAAACCATTATTTTCAACAAATAAAATATGAAACCAACGAGTAATAATAATTCGCTCACCCAAATCAAGGTTGATTTTGATTAATAGCTTTAAAGACTGGTCTATTATTAGAATAAAAAAAACAAAACACCAAAGCTTTAAGCTAAACTTTTTCACAAAAGTTATTTAGATTTTTTTTTAGCAATAATGCTTAGTGTAGCATGAGGCACAAGAGCAAGACGTTTTTTAGATATTAATTTTCCAGTCTCCCTACAGATACCAAATGTTTTGTTTTCAACACGAATTAGAGCGTTTTTTAAATCACGAATAAACTTTTCTTGTCTAGCCGCAAGCAGTGTGTTGGATTCTTTTGAAAGGGTTTCTGAACCCTCTTCAAAAGACTTAAAAGATGAGTATGTGTCATCTGTTCCGTTTGATGAAGCATTACTATAAGAGTCTTTTAATAATTTTAAATCCTCCTGAGCAGAGTCTATTTTTTTTAAAATTATTTTTTTAAACCTTTCCAGCTCATTATCAGAGTATCTTTTGGAAACACTTTTTTTCATAATTTAAAATTTATCAATAGCAATATACATTTTATAATCATTAAATTCAAAAACACTTCCGCTTTTTGGCCGAGAGTCTAGAGTGTACATTTTTTGAGCCAAAACCTCCTGTTTAATATATTCTTTGTGATCAAAAAGAGTTGATAATTGTTTTTTGTTTCCGGAAAAACCCAGAGAAACCTTATCCATAACCGAAAAACCTAAGCGTTTTCGTTCGCCTTGTATAAAGTTAACAAGTTCTCTGGCCAGCCCTTCAAAAAAAAGTTCTTCAGAAATATCAGTATTAAGACTAATTAATACACCGTCTGTTTGTGCGGTTAAAAAACCAGGCATTTTATCAATTTTAACAATTAACTCAGCACCAGAAAGACATATTTTTTCTTTATCAACAATAATATTTAATATATTTTTTTTCTCAAAATCATTAATATCATCATTATTAAGTTTCCCAATTTCGGTAATAATTTTTTTAATTTTTGAGCCATACTTTTTTCCCAAAACAGAAAAGTTTGGAATAATTTTTCTACTCACAATTTTACTAGAATTTTTAGAGAAAAAAACAGACTTAACGTTTATTTCCGACCGAATTAGGTCAACAAAAACATCACTTTTATTATAGCCGATATCTAAACAAATAGTAATAGAAGATAAGGGTTGTCGCACACGAATACCCTCTTTTTTTCTTAATGATAAAGCAAGAGAGCAAATTTCTTTTGTTAGTTTCATTTTTTTCTCCAAAACACTATTAATAAGGTTATTATTTTTCAATGGAAAGCGGGAAAGGTGAACAGAGTCACAATCCTCCAGATTAACAGTACGGTTTAAGTCAATAAACAACTTATCCATAAAAAATGGGGCGATGGGTGCAGAAAGCTTAGAAATAATAATCAAACAATGATAAAGAGTTTGATATGCAGAAATTTTATCCAAACTATAATCACCTTTCCAAAACCGACGACGACATAAGCGGACATACCAATTGCTCAGTTTTTCTATTACAAAATTCTGGATAAGTCTTCCCGCAACAGTTGGCTCATAGTCATGATACGCATCATCTACATTACTAATAAGGGTGTTTATTTCTGATAAAATCCAGCAATCAAGAGTTGGACGATTATTAACCTCTTTTTCCGAAAAACAAAAACCATCAATATTTGCGTATAAACTAAAAAAGGAATATATGTTATATAGAGTGCTAAACAGTTTTTGCTTTACTTCTATGACACCATTAATATCAAATTTTAAATTATCCCAGGGCTGAGAATTTGTTATCATATACCAGCGCACAGAATCAGCACCGTGGCTAGATAAAACATCAAAAGGGTCCACAGCGTTTCCAAGGCGTTTAGACATTTTTTGCCCCAAATCATCCAAAACTAAACCATTAGATATAACATTTTTAAAAGCTACTGACTCAAAACACATTACAGCAATAGCGTGTAATGTGAAAAACCACCCCCTTGTTTGATCAACGCCTTCAGCAATAAAATTAGCTGGAAAAAACTCTCCAGAGTCAATAAAATTTTTATTTTCAAAGGGATAGTGCCATTGGGCGTACGGCATGGATCCAGAATCAAACCAGACATCAATTACGTCATTTTCTCGATACATCGGCTCTCCTTTTTCGGAGGATAAAACAATATTATCAACATAGTTTTTATGTAAGTCAAACAAAGAGTAATTTTCAGCACCCATATCTTTAGGATTGAAGTCTTTTAATGGGTTTTTTTTCATATTACCAGCTACAACAGATTTTTCACAAAGATCTTTAAGTTCGCCGACAGACCCAACACAAAAAACAGAAAGCCCATCTTTGGAGCGCCAAATTGGTAGGGGAATTCCCCAAAAACGAGATCTTGACAAATTCCAATCATTAAGATTCTCCAACCAGTTTTTAAATCTTCCTAAACCGGTGCTTTTAGGTTTCCAGTTAATTTCTTCGTTTTTTTCTATCATTAAATTTTTATATTCCGTAGACTTAATAAACCAAGAGTCTAATGGATAATAAAGTATTGGTTTATCAGTTCGCCAACAGTGAGGATAGCTGTGTTCATGTTTTTCCGACCTAAAAGCAAGACCTTCTTTTTTTAACTTTACTACAATATCAATATCTACAGATTGTTCTTTTTCTTGAGAGAACTGAGGCTTAACAAATCTGTTTGAAAATTCTCCCAGGCCATCAATAAATTGACCATTTAAATTAACAACAGGAACCTTATTTTTTTGTTTGTCTAAAACCAGCATGGCTGGTAGGTTATTTTTTTTCGCCGCCGCAAAATCATCAGCACCAAAAGTAGGGGCCAGATGCACAATACCTGTCCCATCACCCGTGTTTACAAAATCAGCACTAATTACTCGAAAAGCAGATTTAGGGCTGTCTACAGGCTGAGTATATTTTAATAATTGATCATATCTTAAGTCCACCAAATCGGCACCCAAACAAGAACCAACAATTTCATAGGCTTCGCCAATTTTTTCTAGTGTTTTTTTTGTTTGCTTGTCAAACAAATTGTTTAAACACTCTTCGGCACAAATAAGTACAATTTTTTCAAGAGTATTTGGGTTGACTGTTTCCACAAAAATATATTTTATTTTTTTTCCCACAGCTAGCCCCGTGTTAGCAAAAAGCGTCCAAGGAGTTGTGGTCCAGGCAACAAAAAAAACAGGATACCTGTTTTTTAGAAGCCGACACTCCCCTAAAACCCTAAACAAAGCGAAGACGCTTAAGTCTTTGACGATTCTGTAGCAACCAGGCTGATTCAGTTCATGTGAACTTAGGCCTGTTCCTGCCGCAGGTGAATAGGGCTGTATGGTGTATCCCTTATATATTAATTTTTTATCAAACAACCTCTTTAGTAAAAACCAAACAGACTCAATATATTTATTTTCATATGTCACATATGGTTTTTCTACATCCACCCAATAACCCATCATTTCCGTTAATTCATTCCAAGACTGGGTGTATTTCATCACAGTTTTTTTACACGCATCATTATAATCAGATATAGAAATAGTCTTCCCAATATCATCTTTTTTTATATTAAGATTTTTCTCAACACTTAATTCTACAGGCAACCCATGTGTGTCCCACCCCGCCTTTCTTTCAACCCTAAAACCAGACAATGTTTTATATCTACAAAAAATATCCTTAATCAATCTAGCCATCACATGATGAATACCGGGCAGACCATTAGCAGAAGGGGGTCCCTCATAAAACACAAATCTTTTTTGTGGATCTTTAGATGTTACACTTTTTTCAAAAACATCAGCCTCCCTCCAAAACAAGTTTATTTCTGAGCAAATTTTAACAAGGTCAAGTTTTTTATATTCAGGAAACATAATTATAGGTAGGTTTTATATAGTAGCAATGATTTTTAACTCAATAGCAATAGGGGTGGGTAGCTTATTGATTTCAATAGTTGTGCGTGCTGGAAAAGGTTTTTTAAAATAACACCCATAAATTCTATTGTAGACATTAAAATCATCTTTCATATTTGTTAAAAAGGTTGTGACGTCTATAATATTGTCCCAACAAGATCCAGACTCTTCAAGTATAACTTTAATATTTTCAAAAACAGAAATACACTGTTTTTCAATACAATAACTTAAAACAGAACCACTTTTTGATAAAACCACCCCGGGAATATCAAGTGAGTTTCGTTTTCTTGGTCCAACACCAGATAAAAATAATAAATTCCCAACTTTTTTAGCATGTGGGTACAAACCAACGGGTTCTGGGGCGTTTTGGGAACAAAAAGAAGGGACCATAATAGAGATTTTATAATTTAAATATATTATTTATTTTTAGTCTGTTCAATCTTCAAACAAACATTTTTGGTTTCAGTGAAAAAATTTAGAGAATGAAAACCACCTTCTCTACCTAAACCAGACTCTTTCATGCCCCCAAAAGGAATTCGAAGGTCTCTCAACAACCATGTGTTTATCCAAACTACACCGGCATCAATTTTAGCAGCAATTCTATGTGATTTAGAAATATTATTTGAAAAAATAGATGCGGAAAGGCCATATTTAGTGCTATTACACATCATTATAAGATCGCTCTCATTTTTGAATGGCATAATTGTTATTACGGGACCAAAAATCTCTTCCTGGTTAATGGTTGAGTTATATTTTGTGTTTTCAATAATTGTTGGCAATAAATAATACCCATTGCTTAATTCACCATCTAGCTGAGCGCGTTTACCACCACACAAAACATGTCCCCCCTCTTTTTCAGCCTCCTTTATTTTAAACAACACCTTGTTAAGTTGTTTTTCCGAAATAACAGCCCCTAAATCACTAGAATCTTTATTTGGATCACCCACCAAAAGTTGGTTTGTTTTTTTGACTATAGCATTTCGAAATTTATTATAAATAGAGTTTTCTATAAAAACACGAGAACCACATAAACATATTTGGCCCTGATTTAAAAAACCACCCTTCATCACGGTTTCTACAGCAAGATCAAAATTGCAATCAGCAAAAACAATAGAAGGATTTTTCCCCCCCAGCTCCAAAGAACATTTTTTAAATACGCTTGCGGCATTTTTAGCGATTAATCGACCAGTTTCAGTACCACCAGTAAATGATATTATATCAGCTTGTTGAACAATAGCATCACCCGCGGAATAACCTAGTCCGTGCACAATATTTATAACCCCACTAGGAAAACCAATTTCAATACAAATTTTACTTAACAGGTAGGCGGTATAGGGTGTTAATTCTGACGGTTTTGCTACAACAGTATTGCCCGCCGCAATTGCGGGTGCAATTTTCCAAGTTAACAAATAAAGGGGCAGGTTCCATGGAGAGATGCAGCCCGCAACCCCAATAGGCTGCTTTAGTGTGTAGTTTAGGGCTAGGTCACCCATATTGTGACATTTCGAGTCAAAATGTAAAATAGATGTGGCAAAAAACCTAATATTTGCAGAACACCTAGGTATGTCGACAGATTTTGCCAACCACACCGGCTTACCATTATCAAAACTTTCGGCAATTACTAATTGCTCAGAATGTTTATCAATAGCCTCCGCCAACTTAATCAACCATTTGTATCGAAACTCCACACTTGATTTAGACCAACTCAAAAACGCCTGTCTTGCAGAGAGAATAGCGGTCTCAACATCATTCGATTGACTATCTGGAACTAAGGAATATGCTTTTCCGTTTGTTGGGCTTATATTTTGAATATATTTTTCATCTAAAGGTGGAACGAGTTTTCCACCGATATAGTTTGCGATTTTTTCCATAATTTATAATGATTTTGTGCGCCCTCCATCAACAGGAATATTAATACCGTTAATATAGTTAGCATAATTGGAGCACAAAAAAGTCACTAAATATGCCAATTCTTGGGGTTCACCAAAGCGCCCTAGTGGAATTTCGTTCACCATTTTTTTAGAAACATTTTCTGTGGAATCCCCAGAAAAAACCGATTTTTTTTCTATTAAATCATTTAGTCGACCAGT
>MDTG01166084.1_pt1 | contig 10218 bp, 6 predicted proteins | sample 811421 | NCBI WGS metagenome assembly MDTG01 (sample SAMN05326645, study PRJNA326480) | marine metagenome | isolation source: seawater | place: Pacific Ocean: South East | collected 2011 | reverse complement strand
TGCTTCTGGTTCTGCTTCTGGTTCTGCTTCAGGTTCTGCTTCTGGTTCTGGTTCTGGTTGAGGTTCAGCTTCTGGTTCAGCTTCTGGTTCAGCTTCAGGCTCAGCTTCTGGTTCAGCTTCAGGCTCAGCTTCTGGTTCTGGTTGAAAAATGTCTCCTATTGGAATTTCATTTGCCGCTGTTTCAATAACACTTATAATAGTATCAATTACTATGATCGGGTCATCCAAATCTACCGCATTATCTCCTGTTAAACTATTATTTGTGGCTACTGATATCTGGGTTGATTCTGTTATTATATCTTCGAATGATTTATTTTCGTCTTGTGCAATTTCTTCCACTTTGGTATTTACTTGACTAATTAATGTTGTTGCATTCGATTTTATATTGTTACTAATTGTAACACTTGTATTATCCGTTTCTACTTGCGTTATTATGTTCGTTATATTTGTTGAATTAGAAAAGTCAACCACTTCATTATTGTTAGTTGTTTCTACTATTTGATTTACAATAGAATCTAATATTACATCCTCGGTTATATTGTTATCATTTATTGCGACTGAAAGACTTTTAGTTATTGTTTCTAATTGTGTTACTATCTTTGTTACGTTTGCGTTGCTTTCTTCTATGAAATCTTTTTCTAAGTCTTCTTCTGTAATATTAAAGACATTTGTAATTAATGTAGTAGATGATTCTAAAACAGTCGCATTAATTATTCCTGTTGATTTGGTTAATAATTTTGTAACTAATGAAGTTATTGGTGTCACATTTAATGTAACTTCATCAATTGTCAATGCCTTCTCTTTAGTTGATGACCTTGTTAACACGGCGTTTACTGTTTGTCCAGTCGTAATATCAGTACCACCAGGTTCAAATCGAATAGTATACACTTCAGGAAGTTCTAACAATGGAGTAAACAATTGATATTTACCAAAAGAATCAGTAACAAAAGTTTCAATTGCGGTATTTAAATCATTCACATCATATAAACCACCAGTTGCTCCACTAATATAGCCATCAATCAAACTACCATTAATTGTTGCCTGAGGTATTGGCTCAGCTTCTGCTTCAGGCTCAGCTTCAGGCTCAGCTTCAGGTTCTGCTTCAGGTTCTGCTTCTGGTTCAGCTAAAGCTTTATTCATTTCTTCTAATGCGTTTCTTTCCATTTCATCTACTTCTAACCCTAATTGATGTATTTTAAAAATATGATTTTTTTTTGCTCTTCTCTTCGAGGTATCAGTATGAATAATTGTTCTATGATAACGACCTCTTAAATTTCTACCCGACATAGCTATAATAAAAAATTATATTATTATTTTTTATTATACTTAAAGACCATTTCCGTGGAAAGTGATTTTTGTTAATCTTGTTTGTCTGCCAACACCACCTGAACCGACAGGATTCATTGTTACTTTACCACTTGCTCTTAATAAAGCACATGTTTTAAAATGATAATTAACTGGGTGAGCTGCAGCTCTTCCACCTAACCATTGATCACGAACATAATTACCTTGAAAACCACCGATTCCAGCTTTTTTAGGTCCACCACATTGGTTATGATTAGAAATACTAGCCAATTTACTTGCTCTTTTTGAGGTTGAAAGTACCATTAATGCCATAATTATATACTATATAAACAAAAAAATTATAAAACTAAAAATTATTATTAATAAAACAACCTAAATATATAAAAAATAATTATAGAAAAATGGACGAACTAAAGTCATTGATTCAAGAAGATGATGTTACAAATACAGAAAATGGACTAGTTTTTAATCCATATAATAGTGAAAATATCGAAATCAAAGAACACGAAATCAAAGATATTTTACAAAAATATGGTCTTCCGCCAATTATTGATAATATTAATTTGTACAAAAGAGCATTTGTTCATAAATCATATGTTAAAAGACCCATTATCGAAAATGAAATACAAAATATTACCATTGTTGATAAACCAGACGACTGTCTTCCGTTAAAAACAAAATCAAATGAAAGATTGGAATTTTTGGGTGATGGTATTCTTGAAGCCATTACGAAATTCTATTTATACAGACGTTTTCCTAAAGAAAACGAAGGATTTATGACAGAAAAAAAAATAGCCTTGGTTAAAAATGAGTCTATCGGTAAATTAGCTTATGAAATGAAATTGAATAAATGGTTGATTATTTCTAAACATGCTGAAGAAAAGAAAACAAGAGTCAATTTGAAAAAATTAGGATGTTTATTTGAATCTTTTCTTGGCGCGCTATATTTAGATTATAATAAAATAAATATAGATGATGATGAAGGTTGGTTTAATAATTTATTTATAACTGGTCCAGGATTTCAGTTTGCACAATTATTTGTAGAAAATATATTTGAAAAACACGTTGATTGGGTTGAATTAATTAAAAACGACGATAATTATAAAAACATTTTCCAAGTTAAAATACAAAAGGAGTTTAAAATAACACCTGATTATTTGGAAATTCAACATAATATTGAAACTGGTTATAAAATGGGTGTATATATATGCCTAGGACAGTCTATTCATGATGTAAAATGTGAAGACGCAATAGATTTTAACAATTTTGGTAGTTTTGAAGATATTCATAATGAACTGACAACGCAAGAAAAGTTGCTCATTTTTATGGGATCAGGTGAACATAAAATTAAAAGAAAAGCTGAACAAATGGCATGTGAAGAAGCATTAAAAAAACTGGAAAACATCCAAAGTAGTGACTAATACAAAATAATAAGCTAAAATAATTATTTTTTTGTATACTATTATAATATAGAAATGCAATCTATTTTAGATAAATTAAAAATAAAACCCAAAGCAAAGAAGGTAGATTTAATAACAGTAAAAATAGATCCCAAAAAAAAAGAAGATGTAGCAGTGAATGTATCGATTGTTGATAAACGCAACGAGATTACTGTGAATAGAGAAGAAATATTAAAAACCATTAAAAATAAAACTAAAATAGAAAATACACATATACCAAGTCAGTCTAAAACAAAAGAAGAAGAAGAAAAAATTATGGAAACAAAGTCTAAACCCTCTAAAAAATTAAAAAAAATTACATTGAAAGAAGATGTATCTAATGTCAAATCTTCAGAAGCTCGTATAACTCCAAAACCAGAGGCAAATGTAATATTTGAAGGTACAACTAAAGATGTCCAAATAGGAACTTATATTGATATTAGTAAGCTGCCTACAAAAAAAGAAAAAGTAATCATTAAATCAAGTTCATATTATATGAATAATAGACAAAAGTTTATTAATTTTGTAAATAATCTTTTCAGACCTTATAAAGAACAATTTAAATTACTTAAAGAAAATCAATCATGTAGTGATCAAAATAAAGGTGATTTTACCTTGTTACTTCATCAGAAGTTAGTTAGAGATTATTTAAGTTTATATACACCGTATCGTGGACTTCTTTTATTTCATGGATTAGGTTCAGGAAAAACGTGTTCTTCTATAGCTATTGCTGAAGGTTTAAAAACTTCTCAAAATGTAATTATTATGACTCCAGCATCGTTAAGGAGAAATTACATTGAAGAATTAAAATTTTGTGGCGATCCTATATTTAAAAAAAATCAATATTGGGAATTTATTGGTGCTGACAATGAAAATATGATTTTAGAATTGGCAAAAATTTTATCGTTAGATGCTGATTACATAAAAAAAAATAACGGCGCTTGGTTAGTGAATATCAAAAAAGAATCAAATTATAATTTATTAAGTCCTGAAGATAAATATAGTTTGGATTTACAAATTAATGAAATGATTAGAAATAAGTATCAGTTTATTAACTACAATGGTATAAGAAAATCACATTTAAATAAATATACATTAAATTATACTGTAAATCCGTTTGATAACAAAGTTGTAGTTATTGATGAAGCCCATAATTTTGTAAGTAGAATAGTTAACAAATTAAAAGATGAGGATTCTACAGCTATGAAATTATATGAATATTTAATGAGTGCCGAAAGTTGTAGAATCATTTTATTGACAGGAACACCAATTATTAATTATCCAAATGAGCTAGGTATTTTATTCAATATATTAAGGGGGTATATAAAAACATGGACAATTTCTTTAAATATAAAGACTCAAGAAAAAATTAATCAAGCCGCTGTTGAATCTATTATTAATAATTCAAAAGTATTGTCTTCTATTGTTGATTTTATAGAATATAAATCTTCTACAAAAAAATTAGTTGTAGCTAAAAATCCATTTGGATTTGTAAATAGAAAATACAATAAAGAATATAAAGGTGTTTATAAAAATGATGAACGTGGTAATATTACAGATGAACAATTTATGAAATTACTATCGAAAGTACTAGGAGATAATAAACTTGAAATAGTTAACCAGGGTGTACAAGTAAATAAGAGCAAAGCATTACCAGATGACAAAGAAGAATTTATTTCTTATTTTATTGATAAAGATCATAATTTAGTAAATGAAAGTTTATTTCAAAAAAGAATATTAGGTTTATCATCTTATTATGGTGATATTAAAGAATTAATGCCTTCGTTTAATAAAAATAAGGATATGAAAGTAATATATTTGAAAATGAGCGACTATCAATTTGGTATTTATGAAAATGCACGTATACAAGAAAGAAAACAAGAGAGAAAAAGAAAGAAAAATACAAAAAAAAATGCAAACGGTGTTTTTGAAGAAACATCATCAACTTATAGAATATTTTCTAGAGCATTTTGTAATTTTGTATTTCCAAAAACAATAATGCGTCCTTTTCCAAAAGAAGATGGAAATATAGAAACAACATTAAATTCTAATAATAAAAGAGTAACTGAAGATATGCTTGATGGTAATAACATTGAAGCTAGATTAGACAATGTTGATGGTGAATACACAACTGATGATGCTGAAGTATTAAGAAAAGAATTAGACGAGTTAAGTGATTCATCTTATGAATCAAGAATTAAAAAGGCATTAAACCAATTGAAAGAAGGTGGGGAAAGTGTATTTAATAAAGAATCATTAAAAACTTACAGTCCAAAATTTTTACATATGTTGGAAAATATACAAGACCCTAGTCATACAGGTCTTCACTTAGTTTATAGTCAACTTAGAACATTAGAAGGTATAGGTATTTTCAAATTAGTATTGGAATATAATGGATTTGTTCAATTTAAAATAAAAAAAAATGGTAATGGAGAAATTAAGTTAGATATTAATGATGATAATAAAGGGAAACCAATGTTTGCATTGTATACAGGTACTGAAACTGCTGATGAAAAAGAAATAATTAGAAATGTTTATAATAGCGATTGGACAAATATACCCGTGTCATTAAAAGAAGAACTAGAAGCAATATCAACAAATAACTACAGTGGAGAAATTATAAAGGTAATGATGATTACTTCATCAGGCGCAGAAGGTATTAGTTTGAAAAATTGTCGATTTGTTCATATAACAGAACCATATTGGCATCCTGTTAGAATAGATCAAGTAATAGGTAGAGCAAGACGTATATGTAGTCATGAAAATTTAGAAAAAGATCAACGTAATATTAAAGTTTTCTTATATATTATGGTTTTATCAGAGGAGCTTTTAAAAAGTGATAAAACATTAGAATTAAGAATACACGATAAAAGTAAATTCGATGATAAAATACCAGTAACTACTGACGAAGCCTTATATGAAATTTCAACTGTAAAAGAAAGAATCAATACAAATTTATTGAAGGCAGTGAAACAATCAGCAGTTGATTGTTCTGTATATTCTCAAAAAGAAAATGAAGAACCGATTATGTGTTATTCATTTGGAAAAGTAGATGATAATAAATATAGTTATTATCCATCACTAGAAAATGAAGAAAAAGATAAAGTTTCAGATATTAATAAAGATAAAATAAAATGGAAAGCAAAAGAACTTAAAATTAAAGGTAAAATATATGCCTTACATCCTGAAACAAAAGAAGTATATGATTTTGATGAATATAAATCTGCAGTTGAAATCGGAACACAATTAAATGTTTTAGGAAAATTAGAAGAACCTGTACCAGGAAAATTTAAGTTCGTTCAATATTCATAATTCGCTTAAAATAAAATTTTTTATCCATTAATATAAAATGCAGCCCTGTATTTTTTTTTTCATATTTTTTTTGATGATTAGTAGTAGTAGTGCATTTCACTTTCATCATTTTCATTTTTTTCAAAATATTCATTTTTCTTTAGATCATTTAATTAATTTTAAGCACGAGTTAGAAAATAATTTGGATATAACAAACACTATATCTAACGATTTAGAGTTAGATTCAAAAACCAAATTTATTTATGATGTAGTCAGAAAATCTTCTAATATTTTACCTAATGTGGATTCAATAGGTCATCATGTACTGCAGCTTAATAATATATTGATTAATAAAGTATTAGACAATAAGTTTATTGATTATTGTCAAAAAAAGAAAATCATATTAGAAATTATAAATTTAACAAGAAAGGGGGATGATACGGGCTCTTTTATATTACAAACATATTACGATTTAATTGATAAATTAATGTAATAATCTGTTTGATGCGTTTTAATAATATAAAATGAATAAATTATATTATTAAATGAATTCAATTATTTGTTTCGTCTCTCCAATAATGAAATCCAATTTTGGAAAAATCAAGAAACATTCATCTCTCGTAATGTATGACAACCCTCTACCTGGTGTAGAAATGGGGTTTCCGTTATCTATTTTTGAAAGTATCTTTACAAAGAACCATTATGGATTTAATATTGTAACATTACAAACTATCTTACTACAATTTGCTATAGGATATTTTACATATGGTGGAGATCGCTTTTTCGATTCATTTGATGATGATCCAATAGAACAAAAAAGAGACTTTTATACAAAAATACAAAATAATAGATTATTTGTAGGATTTTCATTGTTCTTAACATACGTTTATTTAATAAATACGTTATCTAAATCAGAAGAAACAATACCTTTTATTTATTTATTAACAGCTACATTAGGATATAAAGAATTTAAAAAAAATTTTGGATATATTAAACCTTTATATATTGGAATTTTATGGACTTTGGGTTCAGTAATTTTACCATGTGTTATTCATGATCATAATTATGATATTTTAAACTATCCTTTTGATTATTTACCTTCTGTATTTTTATTATTTGCATCAAGTAGTATTTTAGATATTAAGGACATAGAAGAAGATAAAAAGAATAATATTACAACCTTAGCTGTATCATTTGGAGAAAAAAATACAAAATTAATAGCTTATTCTTCTATTTTATTATCAAGTGTATTATTAATTTTTAGTACACATTTTAAAGACTACCCAATTCAAAATGGAATATTTGAATTACAAAATATTGGTATTATTTTAGGACCAAAGTTATTTGAAATGTTTAATAATACAAAGAATAATTCAGAAGAATCAAGTCATAACGATTTGTAATTTATTCACATTTATTTTTTATTTGTTTGACAATTTCATCACTAATTAATACACTATTGAAATTTTCTTTGCTAATAAAGATGTTAATTACTGTTGCTAGCCATTTATGATATAACAACAAATTTTCAGAACTTCTATTTTCACAACCTTTACTAACGGTTTTGTGCATGTTATTTGCCCAAATTTCATCAAGAACGTCTGTGTGGCCAAAATCATCGGCAGTAATAGTGATAGCTTTTACTTCCTTTTCATATTGAATTTTATCTTTTGTTATAGCAAAAGCAGGTATAAAAGGAAATTTATTATTGAATAAATCCCATGTGTAAGATTTTTGTGCATTTAAAAATAATATGTCTTCAATATGCTTTAAATGTAATTCTGTGTTAATTTCTTCAATTTCATTATTTATTGTTAACCCTGATAATAAAGGTATATTTTTTAATCCATCTACTATTCTATCTGCTATATTCTTTTTTATTTTATCAGGAAAAACAGAATATTTTTTGTTGTAAATATATGAATTATCAACCGGATCTAATAATACTAATTTTTTAATATTTTCGTTATGATTACATAATTCTAAAGCATTAATACAACCCGTAGAATGACTTACTACTACAGTATTTTCATCTTTTATTGATTTAACAATATGATCACATGTTTCTATATTACTTGTACATACATATGATGTAATATTTTGTTGAGCTAAATTAGACATAAAACTATTATATACTTCTCCAGGTATAATCGAATTAGCTCCTGTAAAAAATAATACATTATTTTTGTTTTCAGTATCAAAAGGTTCGTAGATTTTTATTATTTCATTATTAAAATTTTTATTTACAACTCTGTATGGTGATAAATAAAAAGCACCACTGTACATAATAAGACTACTTAATATTAGATAGAACATCAGTATACTATAATAGTTTCTATTATAATATTTTTAAATGTAAATCATTTAAATGTATTTTGACAACTCATACAAATGAAAAGAATGATGAGTTGGTTTTCGTTATTTTCACTATTCCGTTATTGTTTTACCTTTGTATCGCATACTACGATTCCTTTTCACAAGAAAACATCGCTAAATTTGAAACCCGTTGATTTAACCAGAGAGTTCGTAAGTAGAGGAATTGTTGGATCAGAATGGACCTATAATGATTTAGTGGATAATTTAAAAAAAAATAATGTTGATGCTGCTACTATTTTGAGTAATCAAAATACAGTAGTTACTATAGATAAAAATTACGATGATATGATTACATTAGATAATATTCATGCTGTAAAAACTATACCAAGTTTGACAGATAATATTGTAGATTTATTATCAAAAAATCATATTAATTTTGATATATCTAATTATCAACAAACAAGTTGGTTTGAAATTATTCCTTTTCCGTTTAACTATGTTGTGGGTTATTTTATTTGTGTATCTATAGTAAATTTTATAAGATTTAATATTTTAAAACAAAATCCTACTATGAATCAGTTAAATGTGATGGATTCGATTATGGGAACAACTAGTCAAGAAATTAAATCAGAAGATGTGAATGTTACTTTTAGTGATGTAGCAGGTTGTGATGAAGCAAAATACGAATTAGAAGAAATTGTAGATTTTTTAAAAAATCCACAGAAATTTACAGAAGCAGGAGCTGTTATACCAAGTGGTGTATTATTGGAAGGTCCACCAGGAACTGGCAAAACCTTACTAGCACGAGCAGTAGCAGGTGAAGCAGGATGTGGTTTTATTTCAGCAAGTGGATCTCAATTTATAGAAATGTTTGTTGGTGTAGGCGCATCCCGTGTAAGAAAATTATTTGAACAAGCAGAAAAGTTAAAACCGTGTATTATTTTTATTGATGAAATAGATGCCGTTGGAAGACAACGTGGTGCCGGTTTGGCCGGAGGCAATGATGAAAGAGAGCAAACATTAAATCAAATATTAACAAATATGGATGGTTTTAATAAAGAAGACGGAATAATTGTTTTAGCGGCCACTAATCGTGCTGATATTTTAGATAATGCATTGACAAGACCAGGAAGATTTGATCGAAAAATAAATGTTAATTTGCCCGATATTGAAGGAAGAAAAAAAATAATGGACATTCATTTTAAGAAGAAGACGGTTGATGAAACTGTAGATTTTGATGGCTTAGCAGCGTTAACTACTGGTTTTTCAGGAGCCGATATTGCTAATTTGGCAAATGAAGCGGCTATATTATCAGTTAGATATAATAAAACGTCTATTGACAAACAATGTGTTTCAGACGCGTATGAAAAAATGACAATTGGGTTACCAAAAGCAAATGATAGTAGAGAAGAGAAAGTTCTAGAGCTCATTGCTTATCATGAAGCTGGGCATACAATTATGGCTTTATTATTTAAAGAATTTTTCGATGTAAGAAAAGTCACAATTAATGCCAATTCAAATGGTGCTGGAGGTTATACATTATTTACTCCAAAAGAAAGATATTCCAATTATCCTACAAAAAAATTCATGTTGGCAAATTTAATTACCGCTTTAGGTGGAAGAGCAGCAGAAGTTATATTATATAATAACCCTAGTCATGTAGAACAAGTGTTAAGTTATGAAAATGAATTTTTGTTTCCAGAAGTAAGAGATTTAGATATTACAACTGGTGCTTCTAATGACTTGAAACAAGCAAATAATATTGCTAGAAAATATGTTAGTTTATTTGGATTAAGTGATAATGTTGGTTTATATGACGGTGAAGATTCGTCGATGCCATTTTTAGGTCGTGATTTAGCTTCTAATA
>MDTG01123380.1_pt1 | contig 10218 bp, 8 predicted proteins | sample 811421 | NCBI WGS metagenome assembly MDTG01 (sample SAMN05326645, study PRJNA326480) | marine metagenome | isolation source: seawater | place: Pacific Ocean: South East | collected 2011 | reverse complement strand
TTAGTGATGTCTCACTCAATAAGACATGATTTATTTATTTTTTTAGGTTTAAGTATTTTATTGTTTGTTTTATTCAATTTTGAAAAAAATAATAAAATTTCATTTTTTTTATTACCTTTTATATGGATTTTATTATTAACACACCCTAGTGGATTTCCTTTTATTGTTATTTCTTTAATTTATCTATTTTTTTTTCAAAGAAATAATTTTTTAATTTTTTTACCTTTAGGTCTTTTAACAATTTCAGTTTATTTCATAATTAATGAGCTATCAATTGATAAAATTGTTCAACTTTTTAAGAATAGATATACTCAACAAGATGAATATTTAATAGGTAAAGAAAATGCATTTTCATTTGAAAAGATCGTAGATTATTTTTGGAATGCAAAATATAAAAGACACCTATTGGAATTTTTGCTCTTTATACCTTACTTCAATTTAGCTTTTAGATTTAAATCTTTTTCTCAAAAAGAAAAATTTTTCTACTTAATGCCGATAATCACTTTATTGCTTTATCAATTACTTAATTACTTTAATGTATCTTATTTTAAGCATATTTATTTAGTATTATTAGCAATATACGTTAAATTTAATTATGAAAAAATTATTTACTTAAAATATTTTAATGGATTCAAAATTTCACTTATAAAACTATCATCTATAGTGTTTGTAACTCTTTATTTTGGAATAGCTTTTATATTTATACCTCATAATAGTTGGTCCCTATTAAGTAAAACTAAATATAAAATTGATAAATATATAAATAACGAAGAAATTTTAATTGCTGCACCACTTTACTTTGGATTTTTATATCCAAAATTATCTTCAAAGTATCTACCAATTAGACAATTAGGCGATGAATATTGCAAAAAAAGTATAAACTTTAATGAACATGTTGATATTTTACTAATTGATACTCAAAGTTTAAAAAGGTCTGAAAGAAATGATCCTCAATTTAAAGGTCTTAACAAATATATTGAAAATATGAAATTAGTTGAAAAAATAGAAATCGGGAGATTGGCAACACAAAGTTTAGACAAACAAGGTTATTTGTATATTTACACTAAATAATTTAAATTATTTTTAATAAATATTTCTTTAACTCAATATTTTTGATAGATTTTATTTTTCTTAATATCTGATTTTTAGATAGTAATTTCTCATAATAGGCAATTTCCTCTAAAATAGCTATTTTACTTCCTTGTCTTTTTTCTATTGTGTTAACAAATGAGCTGGTCTCCAATAAATTTTGAAAAGTACCCATATCCAACCAGGCAAAACCTCTTCCAAATGTTTGTGGATTTAACTTATTTTTTTTCAAGAAAATCTTGTTAAGGTCAGAAATCTCTAACTCACCTCTTTTTGAAGGTTTAATTAAATCTACAAATTTTGTAGCAATATTTGGATAATAATATAAGCCAGTGATTGCCATATTAGATTTTGGTTTTTTTGGTTTTTCCTCAATTGATAATATTTTCTTTTTCTTATCTAAATTTGCAATACCGTATTGTTTCGGATTATTTACTGGATATAAAAAAATTGTTGCTTTATTTTTTTTTTGACAATCTAAGAGGAATTTTTTTAGAAATTGGCCATAAAAGAAATTATCACCTAATATTAAAAAAAAATTATCTTTACCTATAAATTTTTTTCCAATTTTTATTGCCTCTGCTATCCCGTTGGGATTTACTTGAATTTCATATCTAATTTTAATTCCATATTCTGCTCCATTACCAAGAATTTTTTCAAAACTTTTTTTGTCATTCTTATTAATAATTATTAATATATCCTTTATTCCTGCAAGCATTAAAACTGACAATGGATAAAAAATCATTGGTTTATCTAATACAGGCATCAAATGTTTATTAAGATATTTTGTAATTGGATACAATCTTGTCCCGCTACCGCCTGCTAAAAGTATACCTTTGGTCATTAATTAAATAATTTTTTTAATTTTTCTTTTTGTGCACTTTTGCTAAATTTATTTAATGCTAAATTTCTACAATTGATTCTCATTTGGTTTTTTTTTTCATCACTTAATTTGTAGTATTTTTTTATATTTTTTGACATATCTTTAAAGTCAAAAAGTTTTGATTTATAGCCAGTTATACCATTTTTTGTATACTCAAAAGAATCTCCTATATCAAAAGTTATACAAGGTACACCGGACATCATAGATATATTATACATTGTAGGACCTGTTTCATCTATAGATGGAATTGCTGTAAAATCACAAACATTTATTAATTCATTTAATTTTTTAAAATTATTAACAAAATCAAAATGAAAATTATTGATTTCATAATCTTTAAATAGTTCATTTTTTTTATGTCCAATTGTTAACACGGTAGTTTTAATAGCTTTATTTATTTTAAGAGCTCTTAAAAAAAACTCCAATCCTTTTCTATAGGTATCTGTGTCTGCTGCACCAAAAAAAATAATATTATTTTCATTTATATTATATTTTTTTTTAAGAAATTTTTTATCTTTTATTATGTAGAATGTTTCTTTATCATGACCCTGTGGAATATGAAAATGATCACAATTTTTAAATAAAATTGAATTTTCTGATCTCAGTTTTTCAAATTTTGAACTTGAAATAATTTTAGGTTGAATTTTTTTAACATACTTAATTTTTTCAAGTAAATTATTTTTTACCTCTTTTTTTATAATTGAAAAATTTGTTCCTTCGCAATTATCACAATGAAATCTAAACTGTTTGCACCCTAATGAATATGAGCATCCACCTGTAAAATGTTGCATGTCATATAAATTAAAATAAATTTTACAATTAAATATTTTTTTTAATTGATAAATTAATTTAAAATTTAAAAAATTTGGAACAGAGTGAATAATTATTGAATCAATCTTTTTTTCTTTGATAAATTTTTTGATTTTTTTAATATCAATTTTTTTATTCATGTAAGGAAAGTTGAGAAAATAGTAGTCAAGTTTATAAAAATTTAGTCTTACCATGTATTGAATAAGTTTTGATAAAAGTTTAAATTTAAATTTATCTAGTAATTGAAAAGATTTGGCATCTTTTCTTGTTTTTCTGGCAGTAAAAAAATAAGAGTCGTATAATGATCTTGTGGCTTTGTGAAAATTAAACGCAGCTGATCCTGCTCCACCATTATCAGTTGAACTAAAATTTAGAACAACTTTACGTTTTTTCTGCATAAAAATTTAATCTAAATACCAAGGATTGTGCTTAATCCATTCAATAGTTTTTTTTAACCCCGTTTTAAGATCAATTTTTATTTTGAATTTAATGTGTTTTTTTAACATTGTGCAATCTGGAACTCTTCTAAATATATCTTCATATTCAGGACCATATTTCTTTTTAGTTATAAAATTTTTATAACCTAAGTTTTTGTTTCCACTTAGATGTAAACATGATTCAACAATTTTTTTAATAGTGTATTCTTTTTCATTACCAACATTAAAAGTTTTTTTATTTGCTTTTTTTTCTTTAGATAGTGCATAGGTGGCCATTATAGCATCAGTGATATACGTTGGGCATCTCGTTTGCTTTCCGTTATCATAAATTAAAGGTTTATTTTTATTTAAAATTTTATGAAGAGAGTTTGATATTACAAATATTGGGTTCTGTCTTGGACCATAAACATTAAAATATCTCACTATGACAAAGTTAAGTTTAGTTTTGTTAGAATTAATCATATGTTCAATTAATGACTTACTTGACGAATAAGACCATCTCGAAACATTTGGAGGCCCTAAAACCCTATCACTATTTTCTGACCATGGAACTTTTGGATTTTTACCATAAACTTCACTAGTGCTAGTGAATATAAGTTTTATTTTTTTTTTTATGCAAAAATTAATTACATTCATCGAACTAATAATATTATTATTAATTAATTCAGAGGGATCAGAAATGTATTTATTTACGCCTACAACAGAGGCTAAATGATATATTTCACTAATATTATATTTCAACTTTCTCTCAATAGCTGAGAATTTTCTTAAATCTCCCTTAATATAAATAAAATTTTGATTTTTGATATGTTTTAGATTTCTTAAATTATGTTTATTTACAGTATCTATTCCAATAACAGTGAAATTTTTGTTTAATAAAAAATCAGCTAAATGGCTTCCCACAAAACCTCCGACTCCTGTTATTAAAACGTATTTCACTTCAAGATCTTCCAATTCCAATATACTTTAGATTATTTTTTTTAATATCATTAATTTCCATTTTATTAAAATAGCGTCTTCCGTCAAAAATTACTGTATTTTTTCTACAATTTTTGATTAAAACTTTTGGTGTTTCATTTTGAACTGAAGTGTGTGCATTTCCAAAAATAATTAAGTCAAATTTTTTTAAATTTTTTCCCAAATAATTAATGAATTTTAATTTAAATAAATTTTTGTCTTGTTGATCAATCATAGGATCGTAAAAAGTTAAATTTTTAAATCCTTTTTTTTGTAAATTTTTAATTAAATCAAATATTGGTGAAAATCTGATATCACCAGTGTTTGATTTAAATGAAAGACCAATAATTAAAATATTTAGGTTTTTAGTGTTTTTATAAAAATTTAAAATTTTACTAGTGGCATAACTTGGCATTGAGTCATTTACTTTTCTGCCAGCCTTAAAAGTGTTAAGCATCAATCCTTTTTGTTTTGCTGTATAATGTAGAAACAAAGGATCTTTTGTTAAACAATATCCACCTACTCCAATCGATGGCATTAAAATGTTTACATAACTGTCTCCTTTTTTAAGTGTATTTGCCGTTTTGATTACCTCTAACACATCAGTATTCAAATTATTAATGTCAATAAATTTTGCTAGTTCATTAGCAAGTGCAATATTCAAGTCTATCCAAGCATTATCAGCCAATTTAGACATTTCTGCTGTTTCTAATGAAGAAACACTTATTGTTTCAAATTTCATTTTATTCTTCCAGAAATATTCACTCCTTTTTTGAGAAATTTTGTTGATACCTGAATTAATGATTGGAATTTTTTTAAACTCTTTTAAAGCATTGCCCTCAGCAATTCTTTCTGGGGAGTAAGATATAAACAATTTCTTTTTGAATAACTTTGAAAAGTATTTTCTAGTAGTACCAGGCATAACCGTACTTTTTAAAATAATTAATTGATTTTTTTTACAATGTTTTAGCAAGGATTTACATACATTATCTATTTGATTAAAGTTAGGTTTATTGTTTTTTAACGGTGTTCCAACAGTAACAATAATAACATCTGATTGCACGATGTTTTTATAATTTGATGTTAAAAAAATACTTTTATTAATAAGAGAATTTATTTTTTTTTTTAAATTTTTTTCTTTAATTGGACATTTTTTATTATTAAAGTCATCGATTAGTTTTTTATTTTTATCAATACCTATGATTCTATGACCTTTCTCTGCAAGGCAAACCCCTACTACACTTCCTATGTGTCCAAACCCAACTATAGAAATAATCATAAATTTATAAAGCTTTAAATATTTGAGATCTCCTAATATACTGAAGTGATGTATAAATCAAACTTAAACTATTTTCTTAAAAATTATATAAAAAAAAATTTGAGTCCTAATAAATTAGAATTAATTTATGAGGATATAAACGAGCTTTCATTAAATAAATATAATGAAATTTTAAAATGGTACAATAAAATTTCTAAAAAAAATCACTGCTGGAAAATAAATACTAAACCATTGAACCAAATAGCAGACTGGAAAATATCGAATGAAGGAAATCTAAATAGTAAAAAAAAATTCTTTGAAATTATAGGCATAAAAGTTCAAAATACCCATGACAGAGAGGTTGGTAGTAACGGTTGGGAACAACCTCTAATAAAAGAAAAAAATTCTCCTGCGGCAATTATTGGAATTCTTAGAAAAAGGTTCGATGATGTCCCACATTATTTAATAGAGGCAAAAGCAGAGCCTGGGAATTTTAAATTTACACAAATAGGAGCGACTGTACAGGCAACACTTAGCAACATTAATAGAAACCACAAAGGAAAGTCACCAACTTTTTCAAATTTCTTCATAAATTATGATAAAAAAAATTTACTTTTTAAAAAAAAAATGTCTGAAGATGGTGGTAGATTTTACAAAAAAATTACAGTCGGTATTTGTTTGAATACAAAGAAAAACATTAAAATACCAAAAAGATATTTTTGGGCAACAAAAAGACAAATTAAGAGGATTATTTATGATAAATCATGCATGGTTCATCCACATTTGAGAGCTCTAATTTCATACTTATAATTTATTTTTTTACAAGGCTTAAAATCAACCATTTCAATCTTAATATATTTGCATGATAATTAAATAAAATAGTTTTTAAGAAAATTATTATTTTTAAATGTAGTTTATTAGTTAGAAAAATTGAATTTTTTGTTAATTTATAAAATGGAAAACAAAAGTCAAAAAAGTTTTTTCTATATCTAGAATAAATATTTTTTTGATTGCTAATTCCAGTCTTTGAAAGAATTAATTTTTCCTCTTTAATTCTGTTAAATTTACCCTGCATAACCATATGAATAATGTAAGCAAAATCATCACCTAAATAATTATTATCAATATATTTAAATGATTTTAAATTTTTTGACCTAAATAATGAATAAAATCTTGCATTTGCGTTCGGGAAATTTATAGCTTTATTAATTCGGTTAAATGTTGAAGCATTATCAAGGTTATAGTCTCCCATCCGTTTTGGATTAAAGTCAAAATTCTTAAATCTTGTCGGTGATATTGATGCAACATATTCAGAATTGGCTTCAAGAAATTCTAGATTTTTTTTTATAAAATTTCTAGATCTAAAATCATCACAAGCTGCCCACATGAAATAATTTGAATTTGATTTTTTTAAAACAAATCGGAAATTGTCCATCATTGATAACTTTTCTTTTTGATCATGAAATATGATTCTATTATCATTATTTTTAAAATTTTTAATTATCTCTAGAGAATTATCTGTACTACAGTTATTTGAAATAATTATTTCAATATTCTTATGGCTTTGATAAATAATAGATGTGAGAACTCTTTTTAAAAATTTACCTCCGTTGTATACAGGAATACCAATACTCACACGTGGCAAATTCATTGCTATTATTTAATTTTCTTTAAAAAACCATCAAAACATTGTGAAATAATTAGTTTATTATTCCACTTTTTATCAATAATAAATTTTTTATCATTTTTAACAAATTTTTTGACCGATTGCATTGGGCTATTTTTAAAATTCCACGGTCTATTAGGGTAAAGATTCTTATTTTTAAATTTACCAATGGTAGTATCAAAAACTACTATATAACTATTCTTTGAAACAAATTGACTATATAATTCTAATTCTTTCAAAACATGCTCATAAGTATGACTTGAATCTAAAAAAATTAAAACTTTTTTATATTTTTTGGCAATATTTGCGACTTTCGCTATCGTTTTTTTATCTATAGAACTTTGTTCGATTAATTTAATATATTTTTTTAAAAAATGATTATTTAAAATTTTTTTGTTTTTTGGTCTTACTTCAATATCAATACCCAATACCATTCTTTTTTTTTTTATTTTCATATTTAGAAGTGCTAGTATTGATGCAGATAAAATTACTGATCCCCCATGAGCTACACCACATTCAATGATTAAATCTGGCTCAGTTTCCCAAATTAATTCCTGTATAGCAACTATATCTTGAGGATATTGTATTATAGGTCTATTTAACCATTTAAAATTATAAGAATATTTAGGTTTTATTGAATCAAGTAAAAATTTATTACCAGATTTAATTAAGTTTTTGTTTTTTGAATTTTGATGAACTCTTTTCTTTATTTCATCGTCAAAAGCTATCATATTTTAAAATTTAGACTTTATAGTTTATTTTTTTTAATTGAAATTTAACATTTTTTGAAAGTGTATTTAATTATTTATTACTTTTATTAAACTAAATCAAGAACTTAAAATGATGCTTAACGAATTGAATTTATGAAAATTGATATTTTTTATATTTATTAACTTTTTAAAATAACTTTATTTACTACTTCTTTAATATAAATTTTTTACTAAGCATATTACTAAAATAACACATAAATGTATCTTGTGGAAATATATTGCTTATAAAGATTTTTTTTTAATAAAAAATATTAATTCTTTTTTTTTGATTTTGGATAGGTTTTTATATTAATGGATTGAACTTATATAAACCTTTATAAATTTTTTAAATATTAATTTTATTTTTTTCAAAATCTTTAATATTTATAAAATAATTTGATAAATTTTTATTTATTTCTTTTATCTCTTTGAAAAAATTCCAAGCTAAAACGATAACAATATATTTTTTTTTAATTTTAGATTTTGAAAAAATTTCTAAATTTACTCCAGGAATAAATTTGCCATGTTTTAGTTTATTTTCATCAACAATAAATTTTAATTCATTTTTAATACCATAAAAATTTAAAGCAGTTGTTGCTTTAGCTGGTGCACCATAGCCTATTAAAATTTTTTTCTTTTTCTTTAATTTTTTGAGATTTGAAATAACATTACTTTTTAATTTATAGACTTTTTTTGCAAATTTAAGATACGTATCTAAATTTCTAATTCCATATTTTATTTCTTCATTTAGGATCTTTTTAACATTTTTGTTAATTTTGTTGCTTTTATTTTTATTTATATAAATTCTTATAGAACCACCATGTGTTTGAATTTTTTCAGCTTTAAAAATATTTGCATCCAATTTATTAAAGAAATTTACTAGAGAAGTTAAAGACCAATAATTAAAATGCTCATGATATATATTATCGTAAGTTAAATCTTTTAAGGTACGAATTAGATATTGAACTTCTATAATAATAACTCCATTTTTTTTTAAAAGTGTAAGCATACATTCTGCCATTTCTTTCAAATTATCTGAATGTGCAAAAACATTAGATGCAAGAATAAGATCTGCATCTTTTTCAATATATTTTAGATTCGCTTTGTTCAAAAAGCCATTGAAGGTATTTATTTTTTTTTTCATTGCTATTTTTGATAAATTTTTCGCTGGCTCTATTCCAAGTATATTTTTATAATTTTTTTTTTTGAATGGAATTAACGCAATCCCGTCATTACTTCCAACATCTATAATTTTTGATTTGATTGGGTTTAAATTTAACAACTTAATATATTTATTTGCAGCCCTTTCAAAATGTTTTTTAAAAGTTATAGATGTCGAAGAAGTATATAAATAGTTTGAAAACATTTTTTTACTATCTATGCAAACTGATAATTGACAATTACAACATACTTTACAGAAATTTACTTCTAATGGATATTTTTGATTTTTTTCTTTTTTATTATTATTTAAATTGTTTGCTAAAGGTTGTATTCCTAAATTTATAAATTTTTTTAATTTTCTATTTCCACAAACTCTACAAGAGTTTTTTTTATAAAAATTTTTCTTATTTTTATTCATCATAAATTATATTTTTTTAATTTTTTTGTGCTTGCCCAAGCTTTGAATGGTTCGTGTTTAGGCATTTGGTAATAATGCCTTATAATCTTAATTTTTTCATATTTTACCCATGAATTTACATGTGATATTAGCTTCTTTTTTTTTCCCGAACCTACGTTGATTATTCCTATATTTTTTTTATTCAATAAATTATAAATAATTTTTGATATTTTATTAATATGAATAAAATCTCTTACCTGATTACCAGAAGACATTTTAAATGATTTAGAGCGATTATTTATTTTATTTATAAGATCATTATAAATAGAATTTCTATTCTTAAATTTTCCTACAATGTAAAAAATTCTCATCCAACACAAACTAAAGTTTTTTTTCAATTTTAATTTGTAAAGATACTTAAGCAAATTTAACTTTGCTAAACCATATTTTGTTGTTGGGGTAGTATTCAATTTCTCAACTAAACAGCCTTCTTGTTTACCATATTCATAACAAGTACCACTAATTATAATGTTTTTGATTCCACTTAAAATTATTTTTTTTAAAAAGTTCTTATGATATTTTTGAACCTGAATAATATTTTTTTTAGATTGATAATCTCCATTGTTTATCCAACTTAAATGTATAAATGTATCAATATGATCTAATTTTTTATAATTAAATTTTTTGTATTTTCTTAAATCAAACTTGAAATATTTCACCTTTTTATTGATTTTTTTTGGTTTATTTCTTGATAGTAAAAAAATATTAATTTTTTTTTTTAATAAATATTTAATCAAATATGAGCCTATGA
>MDTG01320472.1_pt1 | contig 10219 bp, 9 predicted proteins | sample 811421 | NCBI WGS metagenome assembly MDTG01 (sample SAMN05326645, study PRJNA326480) | marine metagenome | isolation source: seawater | place: Pacific Ocean: South East | collected 2011 | reverse complement strand
CCTCAATAAAGTATAAAATAATAAAAATGAAAAAAATTAATTCTAATTCCATTAATAATTATTGGAATAAATATTACAAAACAATATCCTTCGATAAACAATCAAATTTTGCAAATTTTGTTTTAAGAAAATTGAATAAAAAAAAAAAATTTAACCTAGCTGATATTGCTTGTGGTAACGGAAGAGATACAGTTTTTTTTAGTAATCATGGCCTAAATGTAATTGGTTTTGATCAATCAAAAATTGTTGTAAAAAATAATATTAAAAAATTTGGAAATTTTTTTATAAGAGTAAATTTTTGTAAAAATAATTTAAAATTAAAAAAAAGGTTTGACATTTTTTATATTAGATTTTTTTTCCACGCTATAACAGAAAAAATGGAAGATGAATTTTTATTAAACTTAAAAAAAATTTCAAAAAAAAAAAGTTTTTTTTTTTGTGAATTTAGAACAAATAAAGATCCATTAATCAACAAGGGTATTAAAATTTCTGAATTCGAGAGATATACCACTCATTATAGAAGATTTATTGAATTAAAAAGTTTTAAAAAAAAATTAAGTTTTAATAAATTTAAAATTGTTTATGAAAAGACAAGTAATAAATTTGCTATTAAAAAAAAAGAAAAACCAAGTATTTGTAGAATGATATTTACTCATGCTTAAATATTTGATTTATCTTTTAGTTATAATACTTAAACTTTTTATTCCAACAGATAAAAATTTGATTGTATTTGGTCATAGAGCTGGAAGGCGGTTTGGAGATAACTCAAGATCACTATTTATTTATATCAATAGAAAAATAAAAAAAAAAAAATGTGTCTGGATAACAAAAAGTAATAAAGTTTTAAGTAGTGTTAAAAAACTAGGATATAAATCTTATTACTATAATAGCTTAGCAGGTCTATATTTTTCTCTTAGAGCGAAATGGCATATTTTTGATTGCACGGAAGGAGATATTAATGAACCCATAACAAAATTATCAAATAATATAAATCTTTGGCATGGAATTTTGTTTAAAAAATTAAAAAAAAATAAAAATAACAATTTAACAAAAATAATTTTTAGATTTACAAATCTATTTTTAGAAAAATATATAGTTTACCCTAATAGAATTTATTCAAAACATTTACTTAACCATTTTCCAAAAGAAAAATTTAAACTCATTGTTTCAAATTCACCTAGGAATATTTTCATGTACAATAATAATGAAGATTTAGAACATTTTAAAACTTTAAAGGAAAAAAAAATCTTTAATCATTTAAAATCTTCAAAAAAAAAAATCATTGGATATTTTCCAACTTGGAGGTTTAATGGAATGGAAATTTTTCCTCAAAAAATAGATTATTTTGAATTTAAAAAGTTAAGTGAAATATTAGTAAAAAATAAATTAATTTTGGTAATTAAAAAACATCCAAATTCATTTATTGAAGATAAACATAGACTATATAACAAAGATTTAGAAAAAATTTATAGACAACTTTCGAAACTTAAAGGATTTTATTTATTAGATTATAATATTGATTTAAATTCTATAATGTGTTGCTGTGATTTGTTGATATCAGACTATTCAGGTGCAATCTTTGATTTTTTAATAACGAAGAGACCAATTATTATTTATGCTCCTGATTTAGAAGATTATAGTAAATACCCTGGATTAAATTTTGATTTAAAAAAAATCAAAATTGGTCCTATAATTAAATCTGTTAATGAGCTAGCACGTGAATTAAAAAAATTTTCAAAATCTGAAAAATTATACAAAAAAAAATATGAAAAAAATATTTTATTGTTTAAAAATAGAATATTTACTTATGACCATTATTTTGAGAATATCATTAAAAAATTAGATAGTTAAAGGTTGTTGCAATCTTTTAACCAAGCTTTTAAGTAAATCATTTCTGAATTTTTGAAGATCTTTTTTTTTATTAAATTTCGATATATTTTGATTAAATTTTCTTCAAAATATTTTTCACCTTTTTTAATTTTTAAATTTTCAATAAAATCAAAAATACTTTTACTGTTTAAATACATTGGAATTTCCAGATTAAAATCATTCATCAAATTATGTATATTTCTATTTTGATACATTGTTGTGCCAAAAAAAAGTATTTCTAGTTTATTCTTTTTGAGAATTTGAAGTGCTATAATACTTCTCCAAATATCAGTACAACGCATTGTACATGTGACAGGAAGATACATAAGCTTTGCTAATGATCGGTGCCAAATAGTGTTTTGACTATTGAAAGTAGATCTTGAGTTACCCAAAGATATTTTCAAATTTTTAAATTTTATGTTTATTTTATCATTTAATAGTCTAAAAATTGCATCTACATCAGGATTATTTTCTGCAACACCTTGCTGTAAGTAAAAGAATTTTTCTTTTTTTTTCGTATCAATTTTTATTTTATTTTTAAATAATTCATCAAGTGGAATACCTCTGGGCCAAACTTTATATTTATTTTTATTTTTGACAAATAAATCATAAATATTGATCCAGCCTTTATTTAAAATTGTATTTACTTTGTGCTTTAATTTAATTTCTTTGAAGTAATTTTTTTTAGGTGCATTATCATCGTCCGTCTCTATAATAAAATTTGAATTATCTTTAAGTGAAATTAGATATCCAATATTTTTTCTAGCATAATTATTAACTGGACAAACTTTGGAAAAATTAAATTTTAACTTTAATTGATTTTTATATGAAACAAAATCACCGTATTTTAATTTAAAATTATTAGGAGTTTTTTTGTCTCCTATTATTACAAGTTTCCAACTTTTTTTTTTACAACCATCAGCAAATTTTCTGATATTTTTATTGGGAGAATTAATTGTTGTAATCACTAACGATGTTTTCATAATTTCTTGATTTGTTATATACATTCATAAAATTAATGCTACATACTTTACGAAAATGATCAAATTATTAAAAAATACAATAAAAAAATTTACTTTACAAACGCCAAAACTTTTAGATGGAGTTAAAAATAAAATAGATTTCAAGGAACCTGAATTAATATTTAAATCATTTGGAAAGTTAAATGAAGATAAAATTTTTTATGTGATAAAGAGAAGTCCTGGGACAGGTTTATTTTCAAACGTAACTTTTGTACTAAATCATTTAAAGATTTGCGAAATGAATAATTTTATTCCTGTTATAGATATGGATAATTTTAAAACTATTTATAATGAAAGAAAGAAAATAAAGAATACAAATAATGCTTGGGAATATTATTTCGAAAAATTAAATAATTTTTCATTAGAGGAAGTTTATAAAAGTAAAAATGTTTTAATTACTAGTGATAAATTTTTTCATTTTTTTACCTATAATATTGATCTTGATGATCAAATGGTAAAACTTTTACAAAAACAAATTAAAATAAATAAAATTCTTTATAAAAGTTATGAGAGAATTAGTAATATTTTTAGAGGTAAAAAGATTTTAGGCATCCATTTTAGAGGAACAAGCTATAAACGCTCTCCTGGGCATCCTTTTCCTGCAACGAAAAAACAAATGCTTGAGATAACTGAAAATTTACTCAAAAATGAAAAAATTGACAAAATTTTTCTAGTTACAGAAGAACAAAATTATCTTGATTTTTTTGAAAAAAAATTTCCAAATAGAATAATTCATATCAAATGTTGCTATAGATCAAATAAGAATGATGCTTTCGAAATTTATCCTCGAGATAGACATAGATACAAGTTAGGAAGAGAAGCTTTGTTAGAAACACTGCTTTTATCAAAGTGTGACTATTTTATTTACCTTTGCTCAAACATAAGTTCTGCAGCAATTTCATTTAATTTAAATACAAATCAAAAAAGAATCGAAATAAAAAATGGGATAAATTCTAAAAATATTTTGATTTCTCAGTTTCTCTGGTACTTAAAATCTAAGCTCCCAAAATCATTTGGTGGTATTTAATAAATTTATGAAAATAGCTTTTGATCATACAATTTTTTTAATCCAGAAATTTGGTGGTATATCAAGGTATTTTAATGAACTCGTGAATAATTTAGACGATAATTATCAAGCTAAAATATTTTGCCCAGTTCATCTAAATAAAATGATAACTCAAAATCAAAAAATTTTTAATCTAAAAAAAATTAATTCTATTCCAAATTTTTCATCAAAAATAATCAATTATTTTAATTTTTTTCTAAACGATTTAATTTTCATGAAATGGAAACCAAACATAATTCATAAAACTTATTTCAATTCGTATGAATATAAATATTCAAAAGCAAAAAAAATAATAAATGTTTGGGACTTAAATCATGAGATTTTTTACGATATGTATAATGAAAAAAAAAATTGGAGACCTAAAAAAAAAGCACTTGAAAATGTTGATCATGTGATTTGCTCATCAAAAAAAACACAAAAAGAATTAATTGAATTTTATAATTTTGATTATAAAAAAACTTCGGTAGTTTATCAATGTCTACCAGATTTAAAAACAAGCATATCTGTTAAAGAAAAAAAAAATAAGTTTCTTTTATATGTTGGTAGTAGATTGAAATATAAAAATTTTGAAAATTTGTTAAAAGCTTTATCACTTAATAACAACATACTTGAGGAATTTAAATTGATATGTTTTGGTGATGAAATATTATCCGAAAAAGAAAAGTTTTTAATAAAAGAGCTAAAACTAAATAAAGAAAATATAATTTTTGATAGTGGAGATGATTACAGATTGGCAAATCATTATTTGAATGCTACTGCATTAATTTACCCCTCTAAAAATGAGGGATTTGGCTTTCCTCCTCTAGAGGCAATGTCATATGGATGTCCTGTAATTTCTAGTAATAATAAAGCTATACTTGAAGCTACTGATTTAATTGAATATGCATTTGACCCCAATGATCCTAAGGATATTTTAAAAAAAATTGAGAAAGTTATATATTCTCAAGATGAAATTAATTTTTTAAATAATTACGGCTTAAAAAGAGTAAAAATTTTCAATAAAAAAGATATGATACAAAATATCAAAAATATTTATGAAAGTTTATTTTAGATATTTAATTTTTTTTTTAATCTAAAAGTGTCTTTTTCGTAAAAATTTCCTCCTCTAGTACCACACGCAAAAGCTAACAAAACTGCTTCATCTGTCTCTGCAATAAGAGTATGAGACTCGAAGGGAGGATGCTCAATTAGTTCATTTTTTTCAATAATATCAATTCTAACTTTTTCTTTTAGGTTTCCTTCATCATCTACTGTTGCACGATAAAGTTTAAATTTTCCACTAATTATAAAAGTAAATTGAGTACTTTTTTTATGAAAGTGATTACCTCTTACAGCTCCCTTTTTAGAGGTAATAATAGAACAATGATCTTTGGGAGATTTAACAAATATATCTATAATCTCACCTCTATCATCTTTAAAAGAACTTTTTAATTTCATAAAATACTTTTTTATTTTAAATTGATTTATATATTTATTGATAATATTTACAAACTCTTTTAAAAAAAAGTATGGATAAGTTTAATAATTTTTTTAAAATTTATATTTTTAAGCTCAACATCAAAAATATTCTGATTTTATTACTCTTGATTTCATTATTTAAAAATGGAGCTTGGTATCATCCAGCTTTGTGGAATATGTTAGAGATAGCAAAGAACCCTTTTGAAAATGTCTTTGGCTCAAATATTAATAAATATTATTTATATAGTAGTTGGCTTAGTCCATATTTGGCATATTTGTTAGGAATCAAAAGTAAATTATATTTTTTTATTTTCCATTTATTTCTCGCTATTTTATATTTAATTTTGACAATTAATCTGATTAAAAAAAATGTCAAAACAGAAAATCTCAAAAAATCATTAATAATTTTTTTCATTTTTCCTGTATCAATGACTAGTTTTTACTGGGTAGGTTATGACTCTTTAATTTTGTTATTAATGACACTTTCATTATATAATAATAGAAACTATCTTATAATTCTTTTATGTTCAGTTGGAATAGGACTGCAGCATTTTGAAATAGGAGTAGTTTCTATTTTCATAATATCAATTGCATCAATTCTTGAAAAAAGTTTTTATAAAGAGGTAAAAAAAATTAAAATTTCTTTTTTTTTCATAACTATTTTTATCATTGGTCTCTTATTAGGAAAAATCATTTTGTACAAAATTTATTCTACTGAGGGTTTTGTGGATGGAAGATTAAATTGGATAAGTGATGCATTGTTACACTTATTCTATAATTTTTATTTTAACTTTTATAATATTTTTTGGTTTGCTCTAGGGGCGGGTTGGTTAATAATAATACATTATTATTTTTATCAAAAAAAAAAATGGCCGTTTCTAATCTCATTATTTACATTAATTTTTGTTTTACCATTTGTAGATGACCACTCTAGAGTTTTTTCATCATGTTCTTTTATGCTAATAATGATCTATATCATTTGCAACAATGAATTGCTGGACACTATATCAATTAATCAATTATCTTTATTTTTTTTAATTTGGGTGTTATTACCTTATAGCTGGGTTTGGCAAGGGGATTTGAGATCAACAATGTTTTTATATGATTTTGCATATCTCCTTGATCTTATTTTTGGAATATTCAATAATGAAATTGAAAGTAGTACAATATGGCCATTCGAAAGGTTTAAATAAATCTTTTTAAGATTTAACTAATATATTCTATTGACTTTTTCCAAACTTGCTCAGCTAGATCTTTATTATAACTTTCTTTACTACTTTTAATCTCTTTAAGCTTAAAAAAATACTTGCTATCAACATTTTCTAACTCATTACTTAAAGCCAAATAAAATGGTGATCTAGAAGCAGTCTCAGAACTTATTGCTAATAAATTTTTTAAGATATTTACTAAGGTTCTATAAAAGTTGTTATTATTGTTCCCAAAATTTGAATTTACAAAACCAGGATGTAAACAATTTGAGTTAATTTTTGTTTGAAATTTTTTTTTGAAGGAATAGGTAAATAAAATATTTAATAATTTTGATCTACAATAAGCCTTCCACCCATTGTAATTAATTTTGCACTCAAGATCATTTATATTTAGCTTATACCTCTTATGTGCATTTGAGGAGACATTTACAATTCTTGGATCTTTAGATTTTTCTAATTTTTCAATCAACCCTATTGACAAATGAAAATATGATAAATGATTTAAGGCGAATGTTTTTTCAATGCCATCACTAGTTAAATTACGTTTATCAAATATTGAACCTGCATTATTAATTAAAATATCTATGGAAGGTAATTTTATTAACTTTTTAATAAGTTTTTTTATTTCATTTTTTTCTGATAAATCACATTGAAAAAATTCTAAATTAATACTTTTAATTGAATTTAATACAGCATTTCCTTTAGAAGAATCTTTTCCTATTATAAAAACTTTATGATCTTTTTCGATTAATTTTTTAACTAGAGCCAAACCAATGCCATCAGTTCCTCCAGTAACTATAATATTTTTTTTATTCATCTATAAACCCAATCTTCTAGACTGAAGTGAATTGAAATAAAAATCAATTTTTTTTCTAAAATTATTAAATTTTTTATTTCTAAACTCTTTGTTAATCTTATGAAAATTTTTTCTCTTAATTCTTGAGTCTTTAGTTAAATAAATTTTACCTTTATTTTTTTTAACAATTTCATCAATAGAATCTAAAACTTCAAAAATTCTATAATAAATTGGAAAATCAAAAACTAAAGTATAGCCTTGTTGTCCAAAAGATAGATTATAATTATTTTTTTTCATGGATTTTAGTACTGATACAAATGAATATATCTTATTTTCTTTAATAATTCTCAAAATCTCACTTATTGAATTTATTGAATTTTTCAAAGGAACTGAACATTGATAAGAAATAAAACCTTGATTTCCATATATAACATTCCAATTATTAATTTTATCAAGCGGATAGAAAAAATCATTAATATTTGTAATTTTTTTATATGCTCTAGGCAAAATGAAATAGATCTCATTTAATAGTTTAATAAAAAAACTATTCATTAACCAAGAAGGAAAAATATTAGGTAAATTAGTTATTAAAGATTTGCTATCACTAAAAAAAATATCTCTTTCCTTTTTTTTTGAAAAATAACCTCTAGTTAATATTGATCTTCCAAGATGTTTTTTTTTTGAAGAAGTATCAATCCATGCAACGTTGTAATCCCAATTTTTACTGTCATTTATACTCTTAAGAGTTTCTTTTAGATTTGAGTTTTTAATTGTTTCAGTAACAATTTTATGTGAATTTATCTTCTTTAATTTTATTTTACAAGAATAAATTATTCCTGTTAAACCCATGCCACCTAAAGTAAATTTAAAAATTTCGGAATTTTTTTTTTTGCTACAATCTATTATTTTTTTTTTATTATTGAGTAATTTTAATCCCAAAACAAAGTTACTAAAATTTCCATCTTTGTGATGGTTTTTTCCATGAACATCAGATGCAACCATCCCACCAATTGTAATCATTTTTGATCCAGGTGTTACAGGTAAAAACCAACCATTCTTTACAATAACATTCAAAATTTTTTTTATACTTATTCCACTTTCAACCTCTATAATTCCTTTTTGTTTATCAAAAGAGATTACTTTATCTAAATTGGTAGTTACTATTGTATTATTAGGTAGAATTGAACTATCACCATAAGATCTTCCCAAACCACGAGCGATACAATTTTTTTTAGCTCTAATTTTAAGTTGATTTAAATTTGTAGGGTAAGAAATATTTACTTCGGATAAAATATTCCTACCCCACCCTCTTATGTACTTTTTCATATTTAGATTGAATAAAATATTTTAAAACCTGAATTATTTTTTTAAAGTTAAAATAAAACCTGAAATAAGCCAGACTTTTCAAGTTACTAATATCTTTATTAGTCAAATTTTTATGTTTAAATGTTAAATTGTATTGATTAAAATTTTCAAGCTTTGTCTCTGTTATAATGTCACTAAATTCACTATATACGGGTGTGCCTGGATATGGTGTGAAAACACTAAACTGAGAATACAGACTTGGTAAATACTTTGAATACTCAATTGATTGTATCACTGTATCTCTAGTATCCTCAGGATTGCCTATAATAAACATTGTTTTTACTTTAATACCTGCAACTTCACATTTTTTTATTACTTTATATTGTTTGTCATGTTCAACGGTAAATCTTTTCATGTCTTTTAAAACAACATGATTGGCTGACTCAACACCAACATAAACAAGTTCAAGGCCAGCTTTTCTTAGTAAAGGTATCATTTCATCATCTAAATTATTTAAATGCGTTTCAACCATAAAAGTAATATTTAATTTTTGATCTATTACTTGTTTACAAAATTCAATAGTATGTTTTCTGTTTATTGAAAAAACTGGATCACGAAAAACGAATTTATTAGTTCCCAATTTTTTTTTCCAAAATTTGATTTCTTCAATGATATTTTCTACTGATCTTGCCCTTACTTTTCTTCCTTGTTGTAATGGATAAGTGCAATAAAAAAAACAAGAATATGGGCATCCTCTAGTCCCTAAAAGAGGAACTGCAATTTTTTGATTTAAACTAAAAAAGTCATTTCTTAAAGGATAGCTTTTTGCATAATCTGCCCAATCTGGGTAAGGAAAATCATCTAGCGATACGGGTGAGTAAAAATCATTTATGAAGTCCTTATTTTTAAATAAATTATTTAAAAAATTCAAATTTAAATTATTACTTTTTTCAATATTATAAAAAAAAGTATCAGATTCATTTTTTACGACTATAGAATTTTCAGTCAAATACTTTTCTTTCATGATTGTAGCAAATATACCTGTCACAAAAATTTTTTTATGGCTTAATTTTAATAAAGTCTTTATTTCTGTCTCATGAGCTATAATTGATGATGGAAGAATTACAAAATCTGAATTTTCAATTTCTTTATCATTTATATTTCTAGTATAATGTACTGAATTACTTTTTTTTAAAATAGAACTTATAATCATTATTTCAATTGCTGGCATTCCAATATTTCCATCAACATAAACATTTAATAATCTTGAAAAAAGTGTATTTCCAAAATCATTACCTGTTCCATATCCTCCAGCTGTGTCTTTAATTAATCGGTGCCTTTTTTCTGGATAAACATCTAAAATAACAAATTTCATAATTAATAAATTTTATTTGTAAGTTTCAAACTTTTAGTTATTTTTGCAATTGATGTATACTTAATTTTTTTAAAATATTTTTTCTTTAAAAGGTATTTTGTGATATTCCAAGGCAAGATT
>MDTG01263812.1_pt1 | contig 10219 bp, 13 predicted proteins | sample 811421 | NCBI WGS metagenome assembly MDTG01 (sample SAMN05326645, study PRJNA326480) | marine metagenome | isolation source: seawater | place: Pacific Ocean: South East | collected 2011 | reverse complement strand
GAAATAATCTTTTTTTGCATAATCGCATATTATCAAATAAATTTATTTTGACTACTCATCCAACATAGTTATGATTTCTTTTAAATCAAAATAAAAAAAATGAAACAAAGAAAATTTATTAAAAAAATCCATATTTCCGAGCCACTCACCTTAAATTCTGGAAAGATTTTACCAGAATACGAAATTGCATATGAAACTTACGGTAAATTAAACCAAAAAAAAAGTAATGCAATTTTTATTTGTCATGCTCTAACAGGCGACCAATTTTGTACTTTGAAAAATCCTATGAATAATAAGAACGGTTGGTGGAGTGTTTTAGTTGGACCTGGGAAAGTAATTGACACTAATATTTTTTTTGTAATTTGTAGTAACGTTCTTGGTGGATGTATGGGTACAACTGGTCCAGAGTCTAACAACCCAGAAACAAAAAAACCCTATGGGTTAAATTTTCCTGTAATTACAATTAGTGATATGGTTAAGGTTCAGAATAGGTTGGTTGAGGCTTTAAATATTAAGAAGTTATTTGCTGTCATAGGGGGGTCAATGGGAGGTATGCAAGCTTTAGAATGGGCCGTATCTTTTGGTCACAAGGTTCATTCTGTTATTCCAATCGCTTCGTCTTATAGACACTCCGCTCAAAACATTGCATTTCATGAGATAGGTAGGCAGGCTATAATGGCTGACTCTAATTGGAAAAAAGGGGCATACTATGATCAAAAAAAATATCCAAAAAGAGGGCTCTCTGTAGCTAGAATGATCGCGCATATAACTTATTTATCTGAATCAGCATTACAAAGGAAGTTTGGAAGAAATCTACAAAACAGTAAGTTTTTTTCTTTTGAATTTGAAACCGAGTTTCAAATTGAAAGTTATTTAAAACATCAGGGTATTTCATTTGTTGAGAGGTTCGATGCTAATAGTTATTTATACATCACAAAAGCTATGGATTATTTTGATCTTTCTGTAAACAAAGGAGGATTGAATAAAGCATTTAGTGATAAAAACTTGTCCTATTGTTTTATTACATTTTCATCTGATTGGCTTTTCCCAACATCAGAAACAAAAACTATTATTAAATCTATAAACCAATCTAATACCAAAGTAAGTTTTGTAGAAATTAAAACGGATAAGGGACATGATGCATTTTTACTTGATGAGCCAAAGTTTCATTCTACATTAAAATCTTTTATAACAGGACAAAAAAAAAGGTTTAAAATATGACAAAGATTCTTAGAAATGACCTTCAAATAATTTCCAGTCTTATCAAAGAAAATGAAAAGATATTGGACGTTGGTTGTGGTAACGGTAATCTCATTGAATTTTTATCTAGAGAAAAAAACGTTGATTGCAAAGGAATTGAAATAGAGTTAGAAAAAATGAATTTTTGCTTAAAAAAAGGTCTGTCTGTTGTTCAAGGTGATGCAAATTACGATCTAAATGATTTTTCAGATAATTCTTTTTCAACAGTGATTTTGAGTCAAACTATACAAGCTACACTTTTTCCAGAAAGTGTTATAAATAATTTAATTAGAATTGGCAAAAGAGCTATAATTTCTTTTCCTAATTTTGGTTTTTGGAAGGTTAGAAAAGATTTTTTTTTTTCAGGAAAGATGCCCAAAAATAAAATTTTACCTTATGAGTGGTTTGATACACCCAATATTCACTTGTGTTCAGTTAATGACTTTGTTCAGCTTTGTCATAAAAATAGAATTAAAATCAATGATAAGGTTTTGCTTAATGAGGATGGAAAAAAATTATGGTCTAAAAGCTTTTTAGAAAACTTACTTACTTATCAAGTTATTTTTTGTGTTTCAAAAAAATAGTTTTTTGTTTACTATTCTAACATGTTAGAAATTTTTCAGTTTCCTGTTTTGAACGATAATTACGTATATTTAATAATAGATACAAAAAGTGGAAAGACAGCATGTGTTGATCCAGCAGTGCATGAGCCTGTTATAGAAAAACTTGAAGAACTGGGTAAGAAATTAGATTTTATTTTAAATACGCATCATCATAATGATCATGTTGGTGCAAATTTAAAACTTCAAAAAAAATATAAATGTGAAATTGTTGGAAATGAGAAAGATAAAACACGCATACCTGGAATCAGTATTTTCGTAAATGAAGGTGATAAATTTAAACTGGGTGATTCAGTGGCTAGTGTTATTGATGTTTCAGGACACACATTGGGACATATTTGTTTTTATTTTTCAAAAGAAAGTTTAATTTTTTGTGGTGATACCCTTTTTTCTCTGGGTTGTGGAAGACTATTTGAGGGAACACCTGATATTATGGTTAAGTCATTATTGAAAATAAGGTCTTTGCCTAATAACACTAAGGTTTATTGCGCGCATGAATATACCTTAAATAATGCAAGCTTCGCTCTTAGTCTCGAACCTAAAAATGAGGAATTAAAAAAAAAAATTGAATATATAAAAAATAGGAGATCAAAAGGACTTTCAACAATCCCTTCAACATTAGGAGAAGAAAAAACTCTTAATCCCTTTCTTAGATTCGACAATGATACTTTTATAAAGTCAATTGGGTTAAAAAAGAAATCTGATATTGAAAATTTTAGGGCTATAAGAGAGATGAAAGATAATTTTTAATCCATCCAAAGTCCGCCGTTAATAGACAGTGTTGCTCCGTTTATATAACTAGCTTTATCAGAAACAACATAACCAACTAATTCAGCAATTTCTTCGGAGCTACCAAGTCTTTTGGTAGGTATAGTGTCAATGATGCTTTTTAATATGTCTTCTCTAATTGCCGCTACCATCTCCGTATTGATATATCCAGGACAAATGACGTTTGAAGTTATATTTTTCGACGCACTTTCGAGGGCTAAGGATTTTGAAAAACCAATTAATGCTGCCTTAGTAGCTGCGTAGTTGCTTTGACCAAATTGACCTTTTTGTCCATTGACTGAGGAAATATGAATAATTCTTCCGTAGGCATTTTCTCTCATTTTATTAATAACAAGAGATGTAACATTAAAAACAGAATTCAAGTTAACTTCAATTACTTTTTTCCATTGGTCAAGTGACATTTTGTGCAATGGAGCGTCTTTTGTAATTCCAGCATTATTTATCAGAACGTCAATAGTTTTGTGTTTATCATAAATTTTTTTTATATGGGATGAACATTCTTCATGATTACTGACATCCCATTTGATTGTTTCAATACCTGTTTCACTTGAGAAATCTGATGCCTTTTGATCATTACTGGCATAGTTTGCAATAACTGTGTATCCATCTTTTTTCAATTTTTTTGATATTTCTTGTCCAATTCCTCGGGTGCCTCCAGTAACAAGAGCAACTCTGTTAGAAGTTATTGTGGTTTCTTGATTATCTGATGTCATTTTAACTATATCCTTTCAATGCAAAGAGCTATGCCTTGTCCGCCACCAATACAAAGTGTTGCTAAACCCTTGCTCTTGTTGCTCCTAATTAGTTCATGAATCAATGTTACTAATATCCTTGCCCCAGAGGCCCCAATGGGATGACCAAGAGCTATAGCTCCACCATTGACATTTACTTTACTCATATCCCATTTCATTTCTTTAGAAACGGCGAGTGATTGAGCGGCAAATGCTTCGTTAGCTTCTATCAAGTCAACATCATCAAGTTTCCAGTTAGCAATTTTAAGAGCCTTTTTTGTTGCTGGAACTGGACCAATTCCCATTATTGATGGGTCAACACCTGTAGTAGCCCAAGAAATTATTCTAGCAATAGGGGTAATATTTAATTTTTTTGAGGTTTTTTCACTCATAAGTGTTAAAGCAGCAGCTCCATCATTAAGACCGGATGCGTTACCAGCAGTAACTGTTCCATCTTTTTTAAAGACTGGTTTAAGTGAACCGATCTTATCTATTGTTGAGCCATGTCTCGGAAATTCATCGTTGTCAAAATCAATTATTTCTTTTTTTTTTTTTACAGCGACACTCAAGATTTCACTTTCAAACTTATTTTTCTTTTGAGCATCTTCAGCTTTATTTTGAGATAATGTGGCAAACTCGTCTTGATCTTTTTTAGATATGTTGTATCTTTCTGAAATATTTTCAGCAGTTGTCCCCATATGATAGTTATTCATTGCGCACCATAACCCGTCAATAATCATACTGTCCTTCAATTTTCCATCACCCATTTTAAGTCCATTTCTTACATTTATTGTGTGATGTGAATTTGTCATCGATTCCTGACCACCAGCTATAACAATTTCTGACTGATTGGTCATTATAGATTGTGTTCCTAATGAAACAGCTCTGAGACCCGATCCACAAACTTGATTGATTGTTAAGGCGCTTTTTTCAATAGGAAGTCCAGCTAGAATTGAACTTTGCCTTGCTGGGTTTTGGCCAGAGCCACCTGTTAGGACCTGTCCCATAATGAGCTCATCTACGAGGTTTTTATCCAAATTATTTTCATTTAAAACCCCTTCTATAACCAGCTTACCAAGTTCGGGAGCGGAATAATCAGAGAGACTTCCCATGAACTTGCCAATTGCTGTTCGTTTTGCTGCTGTAATTACAATATCAGTCATAAAAATATCTTATGAGCTTCAATAACATAAAATTACTTTAATTTTCAATATAATAAATAAATTCATAAAATTATTTTTATAAAAATGTTTTGATAATTTAATATCTAAGTAGTATAAAACATACAAAATTTAGAATTTGTTATGTACGCTATATTTAATCATAAAGGTAAACAATATAAAGTTTCTAAGGGTGACGTTTTAAAACTACCTAAATCATCTGGTGTAAAAAAGAATGACGATCTAACCTTCGAAGAAGTTACACTTCTGAAGAAGGAGGATGACAGTATTATCATTGGGACACCAACAATTAAGGATGTCAAAATTAAAGCAAAAGTCATCGATCAAATTAGAGATAATAAAATAATTGTTTTTAAAAAGAAAAGAAGACACAACTACAGAAGAAAAATAGGACATAGACAAGACCTTACTTTAGTCAAAATAGAGGAAATTTTAACATCATCTAGCTCCACCAAAAAATCTAAGGAAAATCAATCAAAGAAAGAGGTCTCAGATGGCTCATAAAAAAGCAGGAGGAAGTACTAGAAATGGAAGAGATAGCGCTGGAAGAAGACTAGGTATTAAGAAATTCGGTGGCGAAAAGGTGATTCCTGGCAACATAATTCTTAGACAAAGAGGAACAAAGTTTCATCCTGGGAAAAATGTTTCAATTGGCAAAGACCACACAATTTTTTCACTCATTGAAGGTTTTGTTACGTTTAAAAAGAAATCTTCCGGTAAATCGTTCGTCGAAGTCCAACAAAAATAAAATAATAATTCCTATCATGAAGTTTCTAGACGAGGCTAAAATCCATCTAAAGGCAGGGGATGGTGGTGCAGGTTGTATAAGCTTTAGAAGAGAAAAGTTTGTCGAATATGGTGGTCCCGACGGAGGAGATGGTGGTAGTGGAGGTGACATTTTATTCGAGTCCGAAGAAAATTTAAATACACTTATAGATTTTAGGTATCAACAACACTTCAAAGCTGAGAACGGAAAAAATGGTTCAGGAAAAAATAGAACTGGTCAAAATGGAAAAAATGTCATTATTAAAGTACCTGTTGGAACTGTAATTATGGATTCTGACAAAAATGAGATATATAAAGACTTAGTAAAAAAGAAGGAAAGATTTATAATTTTAAAAGGTGGTAAGGGTGGTGTTGGAAATCTAAAATTTAAATCATCAACTAATCAAGCGCCAAGAAAATCTACCAAAGGAAAAATAGGTGAAGAGCTTTGGGTATGGTTGAGACTTAAATTAATCGCTGATATTGGATTTGTTGGTTTGCCGAATTCAGGAAAATCAACTCTATTGTCAGTTTTATCTAATGCCAAAGCAAAAGTGGCAAATTATCCATTTACAACACTAAAACCACAACTTGGTCTTTTGAGATTTGAAAAAGGTGATGTAACTCTTGCAGATCTTCCGGGTTTAATATCTGGAGCTAATAAAGGGGTTGGCCTTGGTCTTAGGTTTTTAGCCCATATAGAAAGATGTACAGCTCTAGCTCATTTATGTGATTTGTCTGTAGAAAAAGATGAACAAATAATTGAAAATTATAGAATAATAAGAAATGAAATTGAAAATTATGGTAACTTAGTTTCTAACAAGAAAGAAATAATCATCCTTACAAAAAGTGACTTAGTTTGTAAAAATAAAATTAGAAAAAGATCGGATATTTTAAAAAAATATTCTAAATCTGATGTTACGATTATTTCTAGTCATAAAAAGGACGGAATAAGTAAGTTAAAATCTATCTTTCGTGAAATTTTGGATGAAAAAACTACAACTTATTAAAAATGCTAAAAAGATTGTCATCAAAATAGGTTCGTCATTATTAATTGATAACGGCAAATTTAATTATAAATGGCTAAAATCATTTGTAGAGGACCTTGACAGCTTTCTAAATAAAACACAAATTATAATTGTTGCATCTGGAGCCGTTTCTTTGGGAAAGAGTTACCTCAAATTTGATTCTCGTGAAATTAACTTGAATATTAAGCAAGCGTTCGCGGCATGTGGTCAGACTTTTTTAATGAATAATTTCATCAAGGTTTTTGAGGAAAAAAAAAAGAAGGTTGCTCAAATTCTCCTCACTTTTTCAGATACAGAAGATAGAAGAAGAAGCCTAAATTCTAGAGAAACAATTAAAAGTCTTCTATTATCTGATGTCATACCAATAATAAATGAAAACGATACAGTAGCAACGGATGAATTAAAATTTGGGGATAATGACAGATTAGCTGCAAGAGTTGCTCAAATTGTAGAGGCTGATCTTTTACTTTTACTTACAGATGTAGAAGGTTTATTTAATAAAAACCCAAAGAACCATGAGGATGCGAAGTTAGTCGAAACAGTTAAAAGAATAGATTCTCAAATTTACAAAATGGCGAGCTCTCAAACAAATTCTTATGGTTCTGGAGGAATGTTTACAAAAATTCAAGCAGCTGAAATAGCAGGTAGTTACGGTTGTAATACATTAATTTTTCAGGGTAATATTGATAACCCTCTTAAAAATTTAAAAGAAAATGATATTGGGTCTATTTTTATTTCAGGTGAAAAAAAAAAGAAAGGGATGAAAAACTGGTTAGCAGGTTCAATAAATATTTCCGGAGCTCTAGAAATAGATAGTGGGGCTATAGAAGCCTTAAAGAAGGGAGCCAGTCTACTACCCAGCGGAATAAAAAGAGTTTTAGGAAAATTCTCAAAAGGAGATATAATTGAAATCACAGATTATAATGGAAAAAAACTCGGCAAAGGAATTAGTTATTATGATGCACATGAAGTTGATATGATAAAAGGAAAAAAAAGTATTTTAATAAAAAAAATTTTAGGTTATGAAGGTAGACAAGAAATTATTCACAGGGATTATTTATATTTAAGTAAACGATGAATTTTGAAAACTTAGAAAAAAATATCCTACAAATAGGAAGACAAGCTAAAGAATCATCAAGATATGTTTCTCAATTGAGTACAAAATCTAAAAATGAGATTCTTTGCTCAGCTGCTGAAAATCTATTCAAAAATAAAGAGTTAATTTTAAAAGCTAATGAACTAGATATAAAAGAAAATAAAGACAAACTTAATTCTGCAACACTTGATAGGCTTGTTCTTGACGAAAAAAGAATTGAATCAATTAGTAATGGATTAGTTGAAATTTCTAGGCTAGAAGATCCGGTTGGAAAAGTAATTGAGAAATGGTCAAGACCTAACGGGTTGAAAATTGAAAAAATATCCATTCCGTTAGGCGTTATAGGTGTAATCTATGAGTCGAGACCAAACGTTTCAGCCGATGCAGCTGGACTTTGTCTGAAGTCAGGCAATGCTCTGATACTTCGTGGAGGATCCGAAAGTTTTAATTCTTCAAGTAAAATAGTTGAAATAATAAATTGTTCCTATGAAAAATTTAAGCTACCTACTGGGGTTCTGCAATATATTCCAACAAAGGACAGAAATGCTGTTGGACATCTTTTGAAGATGGATGGTTTTGTGGATGTGATAATTCCAAGAGGAGGGAAGTCTCTTATTGAAAGGGTTATTAACGAAAGCAAGGTACATGTAATCAGACATTTAGATGGTATTTGTCATACTTACATTCACAAATCGTCTATAGCTAATCTTTCAAAAGAGGTGGCAGTTAATGCAAAAATGAGGAGACCTGGTATTTGTGGTGCTACGGAAACTATTCTTGTTGACAAAGAGGTATTATCAACACATCTCCCCGGTATTATAAAATCTCTGACTGAAATGGACTGTGAAGTTAGAGGTGATAAGCATGTATTAGATATAAATAATTCCTTAAGGCTTGCTAATGAAGAAGATTGGTACACAGAGTATCTTGACAAAATAGTATCTATTAAAACAATTTTTAGAGGTGTTGAAGAAGCAGTTAATCACATAAATATTTATGGATCAGGGCATACCGATGCTATTCTTTCTGAGGATGAGGATGCAGTAAATTTTTTTTTAAATAATGTTGATAGTGGAATTGTTATGCATAATACATCAACTCAATTTGCAGATGGAGGTGAATTTGGAATGGGGGCTGAAATTGGAATCTCTACTTCTAAAGTTCATGCAAGAGGACCTGTTGGTGTCGCACAGTTAACAAGTTTTAAATATAAAGTTAAGGGTTCAGGCCAGATTCGTCCATAAATTGTTTAATTCGAAAAAAAAGTTTGTTGGTATATTGGGAGGAACATTTGATCCACCTCACGAGGGTCATCTTTTCATAAGTAAGTTTGCAAAAATAAAACTAGATATTAGTGAGGTTTGGTGGATTGTTACAACAAATAATCCCTTAAAAAAAAATAAAGTTGATTATTATAAAAGATTAAAAAAAGTAAAAAAATTTTTGATAAATCAACAAATTAAAGTTTTAGAAATTCAAGATTTATCTAAAAATATTTATACAGTTGACCTTTTGGAGTATTTATTTAAAAAATTCCCCCAAAAAAAGTTTATATGGCTAATGGGTGCTGATAGCGTTGTTAATTTTCATTTATGGAGAGACTGGAAAAAAATTTTTTATAATATTCCGATTGCAATTTTTGATCGTCCATCTTACTCTTTAAATATATCAAATGCGAAATCGATACTACACTTTAAGGAAGATAGAATTAATAGTAAATTATCAAAAAATTTAAAATATATGAAGCCCCCTAAATGGTCATTCATAACTGGATTAACTCACCTGCAATCCTCCACGAAAATAAGGCAAAAAAAAGTTGAATCACCATAAAGATATTAAAAATTTCTTAAAAAAAATTATTAAAGATTTAAATGATTTAAAGGCAATCGACATAAAATTTGTTGATATTAAAAATAGAAGTGCCCTTGGTGATTTTTTGTTAATTGTAACAGGAAATTCTTCAAGACACATAAATGCTATAGCAACAAAAATTATTGAAAATCATAAAAAAAAAGTAATTTCTGTTGAAGGGTTAAAGTCTACAGACTGGGTAATAGTTGATTTTGGAGACATTATTTTGAATATTTTTAAACAAGAAGCAAGGGAATATTATTCTTTGGAAAAAATATGGCAATCTGATTTAGAGGACGAAAAAATAAGTTTTGGTTAGATGAATATAAGTATTATCTCACCTGGAAAATTTAAAAAAAAACCACCATTTGAAGAAATTTTTAATTATTATAAAAAAAGAATAAATCTGAATATTGATCTAAAAGAAATAAAAACATTTAACTTTGAAGAAAAAAGAAAGTTATTGTTGGAAAAAACTGAAATTGCAAAACATCTTAAACCAACAGACTATATTGTGGTACTAGATAAAGATGGTAAAATGCTTTCGAGTGAAGATTTTTCAATTTTTTTAAAAAGAAAGATGTTAGAAAGAACTAAAAGAATGTGTTTTTTAATTGGAAGTGACTTTGGTTTAGATTTATCTCTAAAAAAATCTTGTCAAACAATTTCCTTTGGAAGAAAAACTTGGCCACACCAACTAGTGAGAATAATGTTAGTTGAGCAAATTTATAGATCTTTTGAGATCATTAAAAACAGTCCTTATCACAAATAGTTATAAAGAATGAGAAAAATTTTATTATGTATTTTAGATGGTTGGGGACTAGGAAAAAAAAATAAATATAATGCTATAGAAGTTGCAAAAACAGACAATTTTGATTCTATTGCTAAAAACTTTGACTTGGGAAAACTTCATGCATCT
>MDTG01223854.1_pt1 | contig 10219 bp, 6 predicted proteins | sample 811421 | NCBI WGS metagenome assembly MDTG01 (sample SAMN05326645, study PRJNA326480) | marine metagenome | isolation source: seawater | place: Pacific Ocean: South East | collected 2011 | reverse complement strand
CCAATATTTACGAGCTGTGAATCAATGCTCGACATGCTTACATATTACTTAATCTTGCTGTCAAATCCGGTCGACCCCATTATTTCAAAGAACGTCTAACAAAATTATTAAGTTTTTTTAAAAAATGTCAAAATTTCTTTATCAATTGTCTTATCTTAATTAGTCTTTCAAGAAGAACTTCAAGTTCATCAAGCCGTAACATATTAGCTCCATCACTCTTCGACTTGCTTGGATTTGGATGGGTTTCTATGAATAAGCCATCAACCGAATTTACCACACCAGCTCGAGCAATCGTTTCAATTAAGTTTGGATTTCCACCACTCACACCGCTATCTTGATTTGGTTTTTGAAGTGAGTGAGTAACATCTAAAATAGTTGGTCCAATTTTTTTTAAAATTGGAATTGATCTAAAGTCCACAACTAAATCTTTATATCCAAATTGAGTTCCCCTGTCGGTAATCATAAAATTCTTATTTCCGGTTGAAGTGATTTTTTCAACAGCAAATTTCATGCTTTCAGGGCTCATGAATTGACCTTTTTTTATGTTGATAAATTTGCCTGTTTTTGAGGCTGATAGCAGAAGGTCAGTCTGCCTAGCTAAAAAAGCGGGTATTTGAAGCACATCAACAAATTTTGAAACAATCTCGGCATCTTTTGTTTCATGGATGTCGGTAATTGTAGGAATATCAAATTTATTCCCTATTTTTTTTAAAATAGAAAGAGAATTTAAGTCACCAATTCCGGTAAAACTATCTAACTTACTTCTGTTTGCTTTTTTAAAACTTCCTTTGAATACAAATGGGATTTTAAAGTTATCTGACAATTGACAAATTTTATTTGCAATTTCCATGCTTGTATCTTCGTTTTCAATAACGCAGGGACCAGCAATCAAAACAAAATTACCACTATTTAGGTGTCTAAGTTTTGGAATTTTTAAAATAGACATTTTATTTCTTTTTGTTTTGTTTTGCAATAACTTCAAATACCTTTCCTGAATCACATTTGAATATTTTCCCAGGGAATTTAACAATCATATTGTAGTCATGGGTCGCCATAAAAACAGCTATTCCTTGTTTGTGTAGTTTTTTAAATACTTCCATAATTTCATTGCTCGTTTGGGGATCTAAATTTCCAGTAGGTTCATCAGCAATTATTAATTCAGGTGTATTTAGTAATGCTCTAGCTATCGCTGTTCTTTGTTGCTCTCCACCAGAAAGTTCAAACGGGTATTTTCTTTCAATTTCAAACAATCCAACTTCTTTTAAAACTTCATTTATTCTATTATCAATATCATCCTTTTTTTTCCAACCGGTGGCTTTTAAAACAAATTTAAGATTATCATAAATATCTCTGTCTGATAGTAATTTGAAATCCTGAAAAACAACTCCAATTTTTCTCCTAAGAAAAGGGATTTCCTTGTGAGTAATTTTCAAAAGATCAAAACCTACTACATTTCCAATTCCTTCTTTCAAGGTCAAGTCGCCGTAAAGAACCTTTATAAGACTACTTTTACCACTTCCTGTCCTTCCGATTAAAAAAACAAAGTCACCTTTGGCTACTTTAATATTTACTTTTTCAAGAACAGAATCATTATTCTGGAAAATAGAAGCATTTATAAGTTCGATGACGTGCATTTATACAAAATATTTTCTAAAGTTAATGTTATGATATCAAATGCCACAAACGATTTTTGATTTTATTGATAATTTTATACGTATTTGATAAAAAAAACGTTTGTATTTGTACAACTACATTTGTCATGCTTTATGAAGATAGATTGTAAATTATTTATTTTTTTTAACTACTTATTTTTTATTTGTGTAGTTGGTCATTGCCAGCAAAATTGGGAAATCGAGTATTACAATCTGGCTAATCTGAATTTTGCTTCAAATCATTATAAAACAGCAAATCAATTTTATAATGTTCAAAATTATTTCCCATCACTAGATAATATCAAAAATGAAAACCGGTTTTATACTATTGAAACACTATTGAGAGGTAATGTACCTGGTTCAGACAAAATGCTTAATTCATATATAAAAGATAACCCTACTAGTTATCTTTCTGAAACAGCATTTTATGATGCAGCTAATTTTTACTTTAAAAACGGAAAATATTCATATGCCTTGAAGTGGTACAATAGAATTTCTGAAAGTGACGTTTCAAAAAATCAAAAAAACACCTATAATTTTAATAAAGGATACACTCTTTTCGTCTCAAAGAGATTTAACGATGCAAAAAAATATTTTCAAAAGGTTCAAAATGATCCAGATTACCAAGAAAATACAAATTACTATTTAGGATATATAGCTTATCAGCTTGAAAATTTTGATGAAGCAAATGAAAACTTTAACAAACTAAATAGAAATAATGATAAAAATGTAACTGGTTATTTTAGGGCAAATATGAATTTTAAGCTTGGAAGGTTTGACGAAGCTATAAGACTTGCTATCGAAAGTTTGGTTGGATCCGATGAAAAAGAGGAGTCTGAGTTGTCTAAAATAATTGGAGAAAGTTATTTTAATCTTCAAGATTATAGATCCGCGCTAAGTTATCTTCCTGATTACAAAGGTAAAAACGGGAAGCTTAACAACACTCATTACTATCAACTAGGATATTCAAATTATAAACTAAAAAATTATGATGAAGCAATATTAAATTTTAACAAAATAATAAATGGAAATGATAAAGTCGCTCAAAATGCATACTATCATCTAGCTGATAGTTATCTTAAGAATAATGATTACACCTCATCTTTAAACGCTTTTAAAAAAGCAGCACAGATGAATTTTGATTTTGAAATTAAAGAAGATGCATACTTAAATTATGCTAAACTTAGTTATCGAATTGGGAACTCATATCAAGAGCCCTCTTTGATTTTGGAAGACTTTTTAAAAAAATATCCCAAAAACAATGAGGCTAATAATATTCAAAAATTGATTCTTGAATCCTATCTAAAAAGAAAAAATTATGGAGCCGCTTTAAAGGTTTTAACTAAATACCCAAAGTCTGAATATAAAGAAATTAGACAAAATGCTCTATTTATGAAGGCGGTATCACTATATAATAGAGAGTTATATAGAGAGTCAATTAATTATTTTGAAAAAAGCCTCGAAAGTGATTTTAATTTAAAAAAATCGGCTCTATCAAAATATTGGATTTCAAGAGCTTTTTTTGAAATAGAAGAATTCGAGAAGTCTCTAAAATTTTTATTAGAACTGAAGATGGATCCAAATTTGTTAACTCAACTAGACAAAGAAATATTGATGGATTATGATATAGCATACAATTATTTAATGTTGTCAAAATATGATTTGGCTATATCCGCTTTTAATGAGTCTTTGAAGTCAAGCTTTTCAGATCTTTATAGATATGATGCTTACTTGAGGATCGCTGATTCTTATTTTATTCTAAAATCTTATAATTCTGCTGTGGAAAATTATAGACGCGCAATCAAATTAAATAATGATTTGACTTACCCTTATTTTCAGATTGCAATAAGTTTAGGTTTATTGGAAAAATCTTCGAAGAAAATAGAACAACTAAATACCATAATTGAATCATTTCCGAATTCAACTATTGTTGATGATTGTTATTTTGAATTAGCAAAAACTTATGCGAACTCAGAGTTATTTGAAAAAGCCCTGATCAATTACAATTTGATAATTGAAAAATTTCCCAAAAGCATCTATGTTCCAAAAGTATTTTTAAATAAAGGATTAATATTATACAACAATGGTGATTTAAAAAATTCTGAAAGTTTATTGAGGGAATACGTGACAAGATTTCCCACAGAAATTACAGTGACTCAAGCATTATCAATACTCAAAGAAATTGCTGTTGAGAAAAATTCCGTAGAAGAATTTTCCATTTGGATAAAATCTAATGGATTGTCATCAGTATCCGAATTAGAAATCGAGAAAGCTTCAATAAGTGCAATTGAAATACTCAAAGATCAAAAAAAAGAAAAGCAACTAAAAAAGGCACTTGAGGACTACATTACAAATTATCCAAATGGTTTGAATATAAAAAAAATGTCTTTTTGGCTTGGAGAAATTTTATATGCAAATAAAAAATGGAATCAATCAATTTTAAATTTTAAAAGAGTTGTTTTTGGCTCTAGGAACGAGTATAGTGAAAAGTCAATTGTAAGGATATGCCAATCTCTCCTTGAATTAGATAATACTTCGGAGGCTACTACTTTTTTTGAAAGATTAGAAAAGTCTGCTGAAGCAAAAGAAAATTTAATTTATGCGTTATCTAATCTTATGAAGATATATTACAATGATAAAAAATACAATAAAGCCACTTTGTATGGTGAAAAGTTAATCTCATTCAATGAAGTGGACAATAGAATTAAAAGTGATGCTTATTTATTTATTGCAAGGTCATCAATAAGTCTCGGAAATAAAAAAAAGGCTTTGAATGCTTACAAAAAACTTGAGAATGATTCTAATAAAGAGTTTGTCGTGGAGGCACTTTATTATAAAGCTATGGATAATTTCGACAATAAAGAATATCTGAATTCCAATTTGATTATTGAAAAAATTTCTAATGAGTTTAGCGGTTATAAAAAATGGACTGCAAAAAGTTTGCTGCTTATGTCTAAAAATTTTTATCAATTGGGAGATGCTTTTCAGGCCTCATTTATACTAGAGTCTGTGATAGAAAATTTTAGTCATATGCCGGATATAGTTGACAATGCAAAAAATGAATTAACTAAAATAAAACGAATTGAATCTGAGAAAAACTCTTCGGTTGAGATTAATAATTAAAATATGTATTTAAAATTATTTTTATTTGTTTTTTTAAATTTCATCTCATTTTTCATCTATTCTCAAGAGGTTGAGGGTATTGAAACTCAAGAAATAACTGTAAAAAAGTCATATATTCCAAAAATTTCTAATGCGAAAAAAATTAAAACAAAAATCAAAACTTTTGATTCGCTAACTTCCAAAATTGAAGAACCTAAAATCTTTATCACATCAGTTCCTGTAGCTTCCACATTTGACCCATCAAAGGGGACACCCAAAAAACTTGAAACATCACCTTTAAAAGAAAATTTTAATTCAAGATTTGCCTTGGGTTTTGGTAACTTTGATAATTTCCTTTTGGATTATGGTTCATCTGTGTCACTAGACAAAAGGCAAAATCTTGATTGGTTTTTGTTTTATGATGGGTTGTTAAAAAATATGGACGATTACACAGTAGATACTAGACAATCAAATTTAAATTTTAATATTTCCCATCAATTTTCAACCAGTAAAAGGAACTCTTTTTCTCAAATTAATTTCAGACAAAATAGACAATCTTTTTATGGGCTCCGGTCTGCTATTGAAGATAACTATATACTATCTAATTTTGATCCTGTCCAAAGGCTTACATATTTTTCAATTACCTCAAGTTGGAAATGGTATGACAAACTAGTTAAAGATTTTTCACTTAATTCTTATTATACTGCGGATTCTTTTTCCACTAGAGAAAATGAAGTTTCCTTTTCGTCGAAATTACGGGTTGATTTTGGATCAATTAGTTTAACTGCGATTCCTAAGATTAATTTTGTTTCAACCACCTTCAAAGAAAACTTTTATTCTAGATTGGAAAATGATTTTTTTTCGGGTTTAGCAGGTGTATCTATTTATTCAAGCAAAGAAAAAGGTAAATTAAAATTTAAATTGGGAATCGAATCTTACCTAATAACTGGAGATAATTATGCGGAAAAAAAATTATACTATTTTCCTGACGTTTCGATTACATATAAACCGGAAAACTCAAACTTTTCTCCCTTCCTAAACATTAACGGAGATTTTTACCAAAATAGTTTTAGAGCGCTTTCACATGATAACCCCTATGTTGCACCAGCCATAATACTTAGATCCTCTTTTTCCCCTATTAAAATTGAGTTTGGCACTAGGTCGAATTTATCTAAGGGTTGGGAATTTCAATGGAATATTTACTATTCATATGAAAAGAACAGACCTATGTTTAGAAACTTTGGGAAAGATTTTGATATAGACAACATCATCCCGTATCGATTTGGTAATTCATTTGAAGTATTATATCCGTCTTTGTCAAACACAGGTATTAAAGCTAGATTAAAAGGAGTTTTCAAAAATGGGGGTAGATTAAATTTTGAAGCAACCTATCTTAGCTACGAATTGACTGATAAGGGACCAGCACTATTCGAAGCTCTTAACTTACCAGAAATTTCTTTACAATTGGATGGTACTATAAAAATTTCAAATAAAATATATTTTCAATCATTTTTAAAGTATGTAGGAGAAAGGATAAATTCATTTAGAGATGTATATCTTGGACAAAATATCGAAGATTCACCTGTTTTGTTTGAAACACTCAATCCGTTCACGCAAGTTGATCTTAATTTTCAATATCAATTGAATAAGAGATGGGAGATTTTTTTGAGAGGTAAGAATTTAATGAATCAAAGCGAATATTTTTGGAGTAACTATAAGGTTTATCCCACTCAGATTTTACTTGGATTAAAATATAATTTTGATGTATCTTTTAATTAATAAAAATTAAATTCATGATGAACAAAACCACAATGTTTTTTTTGGTTTTTTGCTTGATAATTTCATGTCAGAAAAGAAAAGCAGACTGGGTCGTTTATAACGCTAATGTTTATACCGTAAATGACTCTTTTGGCAAAGCCACTGCATTTGCAATAAAGAATGGTAAGTTCATATCTGTTGGTGGAGACGAAATTTTAAATTTATATCCGAATGCGCTTAAATTTGATGCTAAGGGTTTACCAATTTACCCGGGGTTTATTGATGCTCACTGTCATTTTTTTAGTTTAGGTTTATCTCTTGGCGAGGTAGACTTAAGGGGTTGTAAGAGCATAGAGGAAATTGAAGAAAGGTTATTGATATATTCGCAAAAAAATCAAACTAACGTTATTATTGGTAGGGGTTGGGATCAAAATTTGTGGGATAATAAAGTTTTTCCAAATAATGAGTTTTTAAATAAATTATTTCCAGATAAATTGGTATTACTCAGGAGAATTGATGGTCACGCTCTTCTTGTAAATAATCTAGTTATTGATAAAGCAGATATAGATTCTCAGACTCAAGTTTCAGGGGGCTCCATTTTAATTAAAAATAATAAGCCAACTGGTATTCTTATAGATAAAGCAATGGATTTAGCAATGAGAATTTTACCTCCTTCTAGTGATAGAGAAATTGCGAAGGCTCTAGTTGAAGCTGAACAAAAGGCTTTTGAAAATGGCCTAACAACTGTTGATGACGCAGGACTTGATAAAAGAATTATTCAGGCTATTGACAGCCTGCACAAAATCGAAGAACTTAAAATAAGGGTTTATGCAATGATTTCTAACACAAGCAAAAACCTTAATTATTTTTTGGATAAAGGAATTATTGAAAATGAAAAACTAACTGTTAGATCGGTTAAAGCTTATCTTGACGGGGCACTGGGAAGTAGAGGAGCTCTATTAAAAAATCCTTACTATGATGACAAAAATAACAAGGGAATTACAATTACTTCAAAAGAAGATTTATTTGAACTAGCATATCAATTATCTTCAAAGGGTTTTCAATTAAATACTCATGCAATTGGAGATAAAGCAAACGAAATCGTATTAGATGTTTACAATTATATTTTAAAAGATATAAAGGATCCAAGATGGAGAGTTGAACACGCCCAAGTCGTTGATCAATTTGACATGCAGAAATTTAACTCAAAAATTATTCCTTCTGTCCAGCCTACACACGCAACTAGTGACATGTATTGGGCTGACAAAAGACTTGGTAATATCAGGTTAAAGAGTGCATATGCGTATAAAAATCTCTTAGATTGGTCAGGTAAAATTGCATTAGGCACAGATTTTCCAGTTGAAAAAGTTAATCCTCTGCACACCTTTTATTCTGCTGTTGCAAGAAAAAATCTTCAGGGATTTCCCTCGAAGGGTTTTTTAAAAGAAAATGCTTTAACAAGAAAGGAAGCTTTAAAAGGGATGACTATTTGGGCAGCATATTCAAATTTTGAGGAATCTGTAAAAGGAAGTATAGAAATTGGGAAATTTGCAGATTTTGTTATTTTAACAAACGATATAATGAAGGTATCCGAGGAAGAAATCCTAAATGTTGGTATCGTTGCTACTATAGTTGATGGGTCTATAGTTTATCAAAAAATAAATTAAAAAAATTTACTTTTCTTAACTTTTTGATTAATATTTTGAATTATATTTGACTTTTAAATTGATATTATAAATTATGTGTGGAATTGTATGCGCTTTTAATTTAAAACAGCCTGTGGAATATTTACGTCCTAAGATCTTACAAATGTCAAAAAAAATTAGACATAGAGGACCTGATTGGAGTGGTATTTATTCAAACAACAATGCCATAATTGCCCATGAACGTCTCGCGATAGTAGATCCAACATCAGGTAAACAACCACTTTTTTCGGACGACAACCGCTATGTCTTGGCTGCGAACGGTGAAATATACAATCACAGAGAGATAAGGGAAAATCTAAAAAATAAATATTCCTTTAAAACTAACTCCGATTGTGAGGTCATATTAGCTTTATACAAAGAAAAAGGTAAAAATTTTTTAGACGAAATGAATGGTATTTTCTCTTTTGCAATATATGATTCTATCGATGACAAATATTTCATTGCAAGAGACCACATTGGCATTATTCCATTATACATTGGGTGGGATTCAAAAGGTACATTTTATGTTTCATCAGAACTAAAGTCTTTAGAATCCAATTGTGAAAAAATTGAATTATTTCCCCCAGGACACTATTTGTCCAGCGATGAAAATGGCTACAAAAAGTGGTATTCTAGAGATTGGGAGTCGTTTGATAATGTAAAAAATAATTCAACAGATATTGATCAACTTGAAAAAGCGTTATCTAATGCGGTACACAGCCAATTAATGAGTGATGTACCCTACGGAGTCCTGTTATCTGGAGGTTTAGATTCTTCAATTACATCCGCTTTAGCAAAAAAATTTGCTTCAAAAAGAGTTGAATCTGGTGATACAAAAGGGGCTTGGTGGCCCCAATTGCATTCATTTTCTGTTGGGCTTGAAGGATCACCCGACCTAGCGGCGGCAAGAGAAGTAGCTAATCATATCGGTACTGTCCATCATGAAATTAAATTTACAATACAAGAGGGTTTGGATGCATTAACTGACGTTATATATCATTTAGAGACCTATGACGTAACTACAGTCAGAGCATCTACCCCAATGTATCTAATGGCAAGAGCTATTAAGTCTTTAGGTATTAAAATGGTTTTGTCTGGTGAGGGAGCAGATGAGTTGTTTGGGGGATACTTATATTTTCATAAAGCTCCAAGTCCAAAGGATTTTCACGAAGAAACTGTAAGAAAATTAAATAAATTGCATCAATACGACTGCTTGAGGGCTAACAAATCACTTGCTGCTTGGGGAATTGAAGGAAGAGTTCCTTTTCTTGATAAAAATTTTATTGATATTGCTATGCGAATCAACCCCAAAGATAAAATGATTACAGGTAAAAGAATGGAAAAATGGGTAATTCGAAAGGCCTTTGAAAAATATTTGCCGAAATCGGTAACTTGGAGGCAAAAGGAGCAGTTTTCTGATGGCGTTGGGTACGGTTGGATTGACAAATTAAAAGAAATAACCGAGGGAAAAGTAACTGACGAGCAAATGAAAAAAGCAAATAAATATTTTTCTATAAACCCACCTCAGAACAAAGAAGAGTTTTTTTATAGATCTATTTTTGAAAAACATTTTCCTAGTGATGCTGCTGCATCTTCAGTTCCTTCAGTACCTTCGGTGGCGTGTAGTACTCCAATTGCTTTGGAATGGGACAAAAACTTCAAAAATCTTAATGACCCCAGTGGAAGAGCAATTGTAAATGTTCATAATAAGTCATATTGATCTCGTTTTAAAAATAAAACAAAACAGCCACGAGTTTTATTCACATTAACTGTTAATAACTTCGTCCTGTAAGATCTTTTATTTCATGATTTTAGCCATCTATTTTTCTTAAATTTATATTACTTCTCATTATCTAAAACCAGCAACCAAAATGGATGAAACACTAGCAAATACAAACTATTCAGCAGATAGTATACAAGCACTGGAGGGAATGGAACATGTTCGAAAGAGACCCTCTATGTATATAGGTGACATAGGTTCAAGAGGCTTACATCATTTGGTATATGAAGTTGTTGATAATT